>Ga0257107_1000080_pt1 | contig 34579 bp, 33 predicted proteins | sample LP_taG_2_FD_190178 | JGI IMG/M metagenome (GOLD analysis project Ga0257107, IMG submission 190178) | Marine microbial communities from Northeast Subartic Pacific Ocean, Canada - LP_J_2011_P26_500m | ecosystem: Environmental > Aquatic > Marine > Oceanic | place: Canada: Northeast Subartic Pacific...
GACGAATTGCTCAACTGGACCTCTATCTCAGTGATTTCAGACGGGGAAGACCAGGAGAAGGCATTCCCTGAGGTGGTTGTGAACGCAGCTGGGAACCCCGAGATCCTCGCAGCTTGACTTTGCTTCCCATCCATCCCGGTGTACACTATTGAGGCGATTGGGGTAGAAGCACTATACTCCATCCCATTTGGGGTGATTCTGACTGAGATATTGTCAGGGAGGTCTGATAGCATGATTGATTGGTAGGACGATCCGTTAATTTGACCGGTATCGTGATTGATGAAGGTTACAGACAGAGACTTGTTCGACTGAGTATCAAGACTGATTGATTGTTCGTCAGAGTTGTCTGAATCTACAAAGGAGAAGGCCTGAAGGTTGCTCAATCGGATGCTAGCGGCGACTGGTACCAGTGGGTCTACGGGACCGTGGTCGGTTTGTATGGTATTCAGACCGCGATCTTGGGCAAGAATAACATGATCACCCGGTACAATTGGGTGTTTGGAGGACCCTATCTGCATACTTAAAGATTGGATGGGATAAAAGGACCTGCTTTCTCTCCAGTTGTCTGTGAGCAAGAGGTGGAAGGACCGGCCGTCAAGTCCGTCTCCACCACCCACCCCTCCACCAATAACCTCGACCATCGAAGAGGGGATTTCATTGAGGACGTTGCCAACGTCGAGGAACAAATCGACTATGTTGAGGATTACTGAGTCCATAATCTTGGAAAAGAAATCGAGGTTTTCCGTAGAATCGAGCGAGGTGTCGGGGTCTTCTGAGCCCCCTAGGCCGAATGAGCCGAACACAGCAATTGCAGTTGGTATGGAACTAGCAGTGATTTTTATTCTCCTGTGGTCCTCCTCCAGTCCACCCCTAGTAAACCAAGACGTGTAATCCACTGACTCTAGAGACTGCTCTGAGCGCAAGACGACTAGGCTATTGGGAGGGTATGCTGGATTGATGGGCAGGGTAGGGTCGTCGACGTTCTGACTCGTGTCCCTAGTGAAGTTCTTGATGCCGATGATCAGACCGAGTTTCTCAGGTAGACCCCCGGGCAACTCGGGGCTGTCTGCTGAGCCGAGCATTCTGAAAATCCTGCTGATCTCGTTATTGGACAACGAGCCTGCCGGCATGCCTCTGAACCAACCCTTTGTGTCGGTAACGTTGCCAAAGTTCCCGTCTGACTCAGATGGGGGTAGATTCGATCTGTTCTCATGGAAGTGGATGTGCAAGTCAGCCCTCTCATCGGCCCAGTACTCGATTGTGGTGAGGCTGCGCTCGCCCTCCATGCCCGTCGAGGTAGGGAGCACGCTGTCGGTTCGGATGACGACCTCGGCCGAGTTTGGGATTACGACCGAATCGCGATGTGGATGAAGCCTAGCCTCTATGTAGGCAAGTTCCCAGATTTCCCTGTTCCCATTCTCGTTAGGTGGTGAAAAGTGCAGGTAGCCGAATCCTGCAGACACACCGCATGATATCTCTATCGAAGGCTTGGAATGGAGTTCGGAAGAGTTGTAGCGATTCGGGCAGTCGGACTGGCCGGAGTTTTCCAATCTCAGGGCAAATGGTGACGATATTGCCGCGAATGCGATGCCAGACTCAATGATATCCTCCGTTCCGGTATTGAGAAGGCCCAAAGTCAGAATGGTAATCAAATCGATACCTGCGGATGAGGTGTCAAAGTAGAAACGCTCGATTCCAACCTCGAACTCAAAGTCGTACGGTGCCGTGGTAAATCTCGAGTCAATCACCCAGATGTAGCTCTCACCATCCCCAAGAGCCAGGATTGAATCCGAACCCGAGTATGACATGGCCTTGATGATTGAGACCTGCAGCGAATCAAGGTCATCCCAGTCTGGGTCGTTCCGACTGTCCTCCAGAACCTGCACCGAGAACACAATGCCCGGTTCGATCCAAAGCGTGTCGCCCACAAGTCCCCAGCCTCCAATAAACTCCCACGAAATCTTCAGGCCGACCTGGATGTCGTCGTCACCGTCATCATCGATGTCGATTGCGTGGAGTAGCGGCTCCGTTTGCAGGTCGAACAAGGAAAGCAGGGATGCACTGAATGTTACCACCTCAACCTGTTCGGTGACGTTGCCGCTGCTGTTAGTATACTGCGTCCAAATCACGTAGTCCGTGATATTAAACAGCGTCTGCCATATGTTGTCGACGAAGCCGGGGGGTCTGCTACTGGAATCAATCAGCAGTTCGTACGGTGCTGGATGTATGGGAGTTGGGGGTGAGGTCTCGAGCATGGCAGCCCCCTCAACCGCTAATCCGACCAAGGATAGGGGGTCCGAGGAGTCGGACGGCCCCACAGCTTCACGAACAGCATCGATTCTCGGCTGAGCGAGGGTAGAGACCGAGTTTGAGTTCAGGATCTCCTGTCGCTCAGAGAGCATGTCAGTCAGTTCTTCAAGAATCTCGAAGTCTTGGGATTCTATCCTAACCTCGCCATTGACGCTGGAGAGAGGGGAAAACAGGGTAAGAACTAGCATTGCGGTCAGTAGTAGGGTGAGGTGGGTGGGACCACGAGGTACCCGAGAGTCGCCTTCAACATCGCTCATATCCAAGTCGCACCTCCTAGAGGTGCGCTATATGGTATTGCCCTGCCCGTACTCGGGACTATCGGAGTTTGAACCGAATACCGGAACGCGGTCATCCAAGGCTCACGAGCTCCTCGGAACCACAGTAAGGACAGTTAGTGTAGGCAGAGTCTATGCCTTCAGGAAGCTCTAGGTCAAACGGTCGACTGCATGACGAACACTCCCTCCTGACCTTCCTGTCGACAATTGTCTCAGGCTCGGAATCTTCTGGCTCCTCAGTAAGACCGGTCAGTACATCGTCCTCGGTCGGCGACAAGCCCGCTCGCTCGAGGGGGTATTGAACTGAAATCTGATCTGCCGTATCCATGTCAATCGTCTGTCGGGACGGGGGTTGGAAGGGAGACTCATCGGAACCCCCCCACATTGCAACTTGGGCCCCCTTCAACGATGATTCTGAACTAGGATCATCAGCCCCCTCGTCTTCAGAGATGTTCGAAACCCTACGCTTGACTGCTAGGTTGAATGCCACGAAACCGCCAAGGGACAGAAGCAGGAGTACAATGACTGCGATTAGAGCGATCGAAAACGGACCCAGCCCCCCCTGGCCATCCCCCTCACTCTCGACAATTACCAGCATCTCAGCCACGGACACCAGTCCCGCTTCGTTCTCCACCTGGCAGACGACGTATTGCGGACCTACGGTCGCGAAGATGTAAATGACTTGAGGGCCGCTGAATTGTACCTCATTAGCTGTTCCCTGTTCAAAGATCCACGTGTACTCGAGCCTTTCGGACTCCGAGTCCTCGGCCATTAGATGAAACTCTGTTGGAACTCCGACTTTGACCTCCAACTCTTCTTGTAATGTGCCGATAGCTGGGGGGGTAACGTCGATGATGGTGATGGTAACATCGTCCTGCGAGCTCCTGCCGGCCCTGTCGTTCACACGCAGGGAGATGACATGATTACCGGCAGCATAATCTGTGGAGATGTCGAAACTCAGGGTCGAACTGGGTTCAGTGACGCTGTAGTTCGATTCGATTACCACGTCGTCGAGTAGCCAGTCGAGACTATCGACACCCCAATTGTCAGTGAACGTGCCACTTAGGACGATGTTCTCGCCGAATCCCTTGAGGATCTGTCCCCCTGCTCCAATCGTCACAATTGGGTCGGAGATATCCTGAACCTGAATTTCTCTGGTTGAACTAGCGCTTCTGGAGTCTACTGACATCACGGATAGCCTGATTGTATAGTTTCCTGGGCTGTCCCATGAATGGGAAGTGGTCGGCCCTGTAGCATCTGCTAAACCATCCCCGTCGATATCCCATGAGAATCCAGATTCAGGGATCTGGTTGGACTTGTTTGGAGTATCTAGTGCTGAGAGGGTGATGGTTGCACCGACGTCAACCGAATCCAATGAAGGCTCGCTGGAGATCGTTGGGTCAAGTACGGGGGTGAGGGTGATGGTTACCGTCACACCCGCAGGTGCGGTGCCCGCACCTCCCCCACCTGGTCCTGGACGATTGTCTACAATGACATAGATATCCTCGCCATTCGTATTGGTGGCCTCCCACGGAAGATACCTCTCGTTGGTCACGAGGAGCATATCAGCGGAAACTATCCTCGAGGCAGCGGACCAGTTGACGCTGGGGGAGTAGAGAGAGTAGGCAGATTCGGTCATCACGAAGATATCGGGATAGCCCTCCATCGTCCTCGCGTGAATCTCAACGAACGTTCCGTCGTCCACGGAGAACGGGCCGTGCGCTATCGCGTAGCCACCCACCCCTACCCGATGGATTGAATCCGAGAGAGTGTACTGCTGGGGGAAGATCGTCCCGCCATCGAGGGAGACTTCCGCGGATTGGCCGCCTTGTGCTCCTTCTCCTCCGTCTTGGGGATGTTCGCGGTTGTCCAGAACCAGATACCATCTCGTCTCCTCTCTATCGCTGGGAACCGTCCAATGCCATTCGCCCGAGCCGCTGAATAACTCGAATACCGATTCGCTCTGCCAAATGGAAGTCGAGCGGTATGACTGCTCGTTCTGGTATACTGAAACGCTGTTCGCTGAGAACATCAGGATGTCAATCTCCCGATTAGTCGACACTTCAAAGAACAGGGTTGTGCCGGGCTTCTGGATTCCAAGATCGACCCTGACGCAAGTCTGGTCTGCCATGCTCCAATTGTCAGGAAGCGAGGCAAGTTCGGAGTTGGCGCACGAGATGACTCCCTTCGGACTGGCGTTAACTGTCGAAGCCAATGAGCTCAGGACAAGGATGCCCACAACGACGACGTATGCCCAACGCATCGAGCGACCGTTCGCCCTTGCCTTATGAACGGTATCGCAGTCGCGTTCGGCTCCTGATTGTGCCGGACAAGCGAATCAGAGGTTTCGAGGGATTGGGGTTGGTGGGAACCAACGCAGGACGACCACGTCGCCGATAGAGCGCACCCAGTTCCATGGAATTGCCACATGAGTCCGCCCTTCCACGAGACCTTCTGGGGGGTCCGAGACGAAGATGTGCGTGCACGACCACTCGTTGACGTCAATCACGGTGTCGTGCACCGTACCAAGCAACCTGCCATCGGGGATTATCACGGGTAGTCCCCTTATGTCGGAGGCGTGACGGTCTGCCATCGGTGGCTGCCGCTCAGCATCGCGCATCAATATGACGGCCGTAGCGGGCTCACTTGCCCCTGTTCTTGTTCGCCTTGAGGCTCGGTCGGAGCTTCTCCGCACCCTTGCCCTTGTTATGCAGTCCTCGCCCTCTCTTTCCGGCACTCGTCTTGCCTCTGTGGGCCCGACCGCGGTGGCTGGAGCCTTTTGCTACCCAGCCCAAGTCCTTGTCGGACTTGATTGCTGGGTGAGAAGGATCAACGAGAATAACCTCGTAGAACTTGTTCTTTCCGTCCTCTCCAACCCAGTAAGAGTTGAGGACTTCGAGGTTTGGGTAGCGCGTGCTGGTTCGCTCCTCGGCTATTCTCTGAATTGACTTGGCCATCGTGATTTTCTTGACACCCGCCTTGGATGGCTTCCTCTTCATGTGGACCTTTCCCTTGCGCAGACCTCCGCGACGCACTCTGGTGCGAACTAGGACGATGCCTTGCTTGGCCTTGTAGCCGACTCTGCGGGCGGCATCCAACCGTGTCGGTCGCTCGATGCGCTGGAACACGGGTTCCTTGCGCCATCCCGCCATCCTAGCAGTGCGGTATCGAGGAGGAAGGTTCGCCTTCGGTTGTTTCCAGACATTGCGAATGTGTTGATGCAGACCCATAGGCTCACCTCTAGCGGCTCGCCGACCTTAATCGCCTTTATGAGCCTGCTTGCATATGCGGATGCGGTGATTGAACAGCACGTCGATATCGACCTCGTTGAGCACGACTCGCTGCGAGGTCACGAAGAGATTATTCCGGCTAACCTGGACGAGAGAATAAAGAAAATTCTGAACATGGGATTCTACAAGCCCATCATCGTCGATACGACGACCATGGTGATTCTCGACGGTCACCACAAATGGGCCGCTGCAAGGGTGCTGGAACTAGACAAGGTGCCCGTGGTGAGTGTCGACTATCTGGGAAACACCTCTATTATTGTGGATGTCTGGCCTGACTGCGGAAAGGATTCCATCACCAAGCAAGAGGTAATCGAAATGGGTCTGTCCGAGGGTGTCTTCCCACCTAAGACTAGTCGGCACAGCTTCGCCTTTGAAATTCCGGTAATCCAAATCCCCCTCGCTACGCTGAAGTCATAGTGGTCCGCGCTCCCGGACTTGAACCGGGGACCCCCTGATGGCTGCCTACAACCAATGTGCTTCCAGTCTACAGTCAGGTGCTCTAGCCATCTGAGCTAAGCGCGGTCTGAATGGTGGGGGGACTTTCACGTTATTTCGCTTTCCGGTACCATCCTATGGATTGTAGGAAGTTTATCGTGAATCGAGTCATCCCCGTGGTTTCCACTAGGTCTGATAATCGGCCTCGACCAGAGTCTTCCCCCCTCAATGGTTAAGAAGGCTAAGAACGCACTAGTGGAGCGTAATAGGCAGCGATGTCTGGGATGCACGAGGCGGGTTAATGGTAGAGGCTCCTAGCAGTTCGGTGACTCCTGAGGATGAGATTCGCTCCCACAGGAGGATACCCACTGCACTGACCGACAGGGAGCTGGATAACTACGGCCCCCCCGATCCTCGAATTCTAGTATGTGGTTGTGGTGGCTCTGGAAACAACACCATGAACAGAATCACGCACATTGGCGTCGAGGGTGCCATCACGGTAGCCATCAACACCGACAAGCAGCACCTGGACAATACGCGTGCCATGCAGAAGCTCCTCGTGGGCAGGCACATCACGAGGGGACTAGGAGCGGGGGGCGATCCCGTCACCGGTCGTAGGTGCGCCGAGGCTGGCCGCGATGTAATAACCAAGATTGTGGAGGGGGCCGACCTAGTATTCGTTACAGCTGGACTGGGGGGTGGTACCGGAACGGGAATCGCGCCCGTCGTGGCCGAGGAGGCGAAGCGAGCCGGTGCGCTCGTGGTAGGAGTCGTGACGACTCCGTTCACTGTAGAGCGTAGACAGAGGATGCAACGCGCACTGGAGGGGCTGGACCTAGTTCGCAAGGCTGCCGACGCAGTACTCGTTCTAGACAACAACAGACTCCTACACTTCGTGCCGAACCTGCCTCTGGATGAGGCCTTCAGTATCATGGATCAACTGATTGCCGAGATCGTCAAGGGAGTGGTCGAGACCATCACACTGCCGAGCCTGATCAACCTCGACTTCGCCGACGTACGCTCAATCATGAAGGGCGGTGGTGTGACCATGATGCTCTATGGAGAGAGCGATCAGGGGCCCGAGGAGGTCGTGCACGAGTCATTGAATCACCCGTTGCTCGATATCGAGATTGATGGCGCCACAGGGGCACTGATTCACGTCACTGGCGGCCCCTACATGACCCTAGAGCAGGCCAATCAGGTCTGCGACCTGATGACGGCTAGGTTGTCCCCGAACGCCAATGTCATCTTCGGTGCCAGGCAGGACCCTGCCTTCGGAGACACAATCAAGGTCATGTCAATCATCACTGGAGTGGCCCACGAGCGGCTCGATAGAGAGATGATGAACGCCGACATGCTCGGTGATGCGCTCAACATCGCTAGAAGGACGCGAGAGCGGCCCGGCAGCGGTTTCCAGAGGTTCGATTAGGAGCACGAGGGGGGATAAGCCTCAAACGGGTGTCTCTAGGGATGATTGCCATGGAAAGAGGAATAATTGCCTTCAGTGTCGCGATTCTTTTTCTCTCTTCCACCTCCATCGTGCCCGCCTCTGCCCAGGCTGCTGAGGACCCCAAGCAGCCTTCCGTGGACAACCCCCACATGCACTTGTGGGGCACAGACGACCTGTCATCATGCTGGACCCACTTCGACAGTAACGATTCTTCAGGCTCGGCAGAGAGCGGCTACGGGGAGCAGATATTCGGTGATGGCCAGCAAGTCTCCGTCGACTACACATGCTCGATGCAGGACACTTTCCTTCAGGACATGTACCTGAATTCCAATGGCACTATTGAGGTCGACTTGGTCGTCAACATTTGGTCGGGAGATTGCGACCAAGGCTCGGAGTGCAAGAACCTGACCCTGACGCTATACCAAGGAAACATCCAGGTAGCTCAGAAGGAGTTCCAAGCGGTTGACAACAACGGCAACGATGAGATGATTTCCTGGGACATCCCGGTTGACCAGAATACCACGAGGTGGAACAAGAGCAGCGAGGAACCTCGGTTACAAGTCGAGTTCTCGTGGCCAGGTTACAATGGCATTGATTGCATCCTCCCATTCGTTGACTGCTCTGGTTCGTTCAGGATGTACTACGAGAACAACGAGGACGGGAACGATGCGACTGTCAATTTCCCAGTGGTGAATATGACCGAGGCTGGTCCGAACGGAGAGGGTCCTGTGGATGGTGAAGATGACGAAGGATTCCTGCCTGGATTCGGCCTTCTTGCCGGCCTTGGCACGCTTGCCCTAGCGTCAGTGACTAGTCGATCAAGGACCGAAGAACATTAGTCAGCCCCCCTACGGATTCGACTCACACGAGATGGGATAACCTCAAACGAAGCGTTTCTCGTGCGGTTTCCGATGACTAGCAGAGTCGTAGCGGTGCTTCTCATCATGCTGCTGGGATCTTCGACGGCAGTTGCTCCGGCATCGGCCCAGACCGTGGACCCCGAGCAACCCTCTCCGAGCAATACAGTGTTGTACTTCTGGGGGAATGACGACATTTCCGACTGCTGGGGGAATTTCGATGCCGAAGGCTCAGCAGGTTCTGCAGATAACGGGTATGGGGATGAGGTTGACGGAAGTGACAACCAGCGTCTGGAGGTCGACATCACCTGCCAGCTGAAGTACAACTTCGATGAGGACGTGTTCCTGAACCCGACTGGTAAGATATCGATCGAATTCGGCATCAGGCTGGATCACGCGGAAGCTGAGTCGGACGAGGACGAGGACCTGAACATCACCCTGATGAAGGGCAATCTGGAAGTTGCCAGCAAGTCATTCCCCGACCTCGCGATAGATGAGGACATACAGATCACCTGGGATCTCGATGTCGAAGAGAACACGACTAGGTGGAACCTAAGCGGCGATGAGCCACGAATCAGGTTCACTATTTCCAAGGTGGGTTGGGATTCTTCGGGAACTCCCTGCGAGGGTGTTTTGCAGGTGCTGAAATGCGGAGGTTCGTTCCGGCTGTACTACGCGAACAATCAAGATGGGATGCGTTCCCAGATTCAGTTCCCAATCGTGGATGCTCCCGAAATCGTCGAAGATGAGGAGCCTGAGGAAGACGGGATGATTCCCGGGGTGGGGTCGCTACCGGGATTCGGACTATTTTCTGGGTTGGGTGCTCTGGCACTGGCATCTGCGGCCAGGCGCACTAGGTTATCTGGCCATTAATCACAGGCCATCGAAGCTGACGTCGGTCTCCTCGCCGCTACCAAGGTCCTTGATCCTGACATTTCCCTCTCCCCACTCCTTTGGCATTACCATGACAAGGCGCTCGGCGCCCGTCCTCTTTGCGTGCTTGAACGCCCACTTCAGCCGTTTGTCCTCGAGGACTAAGTCCACTGCTCGCCCACTCGCCCTCAGGCGCTGCGCAACTGACATGGCTGCGGGTCGGAGGCTCTCGTCACTGCAAACGACGAGGTCATGGTTGCCGGTCGAGAGTTCTGGCACGAGGCCTTTTGTTGCAAGGAGTTCCATGATGACCATGTCACCAAAGCCGAATCCTGTGGCGGGCATGTCCTTGCCCCCAAGGGCCGAGAGCAGCCCGTCGTAACGGCCTCCGCCAACAATCGCCCGCAACTCACCGGCGCGGTCATGCGCCTCGAAGACCGGGCCCGTGTAGTATGCGAGGCCACGGACCACTGAGGCATCGAATGCGACCCACTCCGAGATCCCATATGCGTCAATCATAGAGAAGAGCGTTATTAGTTCGGACATCGCAGTGCTGTCCCCGCCCAAGGCAGATTCGAGAGCGTCGAGGTCCTGTAACCCCAGTGTGGAGCGAATCTTCGAGATGGCATCAGCACCCAATCCCTGCTCAGCGAGTTGTGCGCTCATTACCTCCTCCGAGATCTTGCCCATCTTGTCCACGATTACGCAGACCGCAGGGAAGTCCTCCCCGGACACACCCGCCGAATTCAGTACCTCCTCGAGCACCTTGCGGCTGCTGATGCGAATTACCAGATCCCCGGGACCTAGGCCGACGGAGCGGAAGAAGGCTGCCAGAACCGACAGCAACTCGACGTCCGCCTCGATGCCTTCCGCACCCCAGATGTCCACGTTCCACTGGTAGTGCTCCCTACCCCGGCCGCGCTGGGTCCTCTCGTATCGCCAGCACTGAGGAATGGAGAACCATTTGATCGGGGTTGGTAGGGCCCCAGCCTTGGCCATCACCATCCTCGCAAGGGAGGGGGTCATCTCCGGGCGCAGGGAGACCCTGCGCCCGCCCTTGTCCTCGAAACCGTAGAGTTGCTGCGTTATCTCCTCCCCCTGCTTGCGAGTGTAGAGTTCCTCGTGCTCCAGCATTGGCGCGTCATATTCCTCGAAGCCGTGGCTTCGAGCGGCCTCCCTGAAGCGCTCGAACAGCCAATTGCGCACGCGCATGTCCTCTGGGTAGAAGTCACGGGTGCCACGAACGCCCTGCGTCACGGTCCCGCCAAGAACGGAGTCACTTCAAGCCCTACGCCGATTTCGGAACTCCTCAACGCGTTCTTGCCGTGTGATGCGCCCATCGGAAAGGGGGAATGCGAACATCCGCAGAGCGAGGAAGGCGAGTAAGCCGAAGGCAGCAGTGTTAGCTGCCCACGAATATAGGTGATTGACGCCAAGGATATCAGCGAAGTAAGCGGTCGAAGCCGTCGAGACCACCAATAGAATGGCGTATATCGCCATCATCACAACTAGGCTCTTGGTGTACTTAGTTGGGGACTCGAAGGTCAGCCAGCGATGGAGGTAATGGGCCTGCCAAGAGCTGAGGAAGTAGGAAATCGCCCAAGCAGTGGCCGCTGGATATCCCTCCGATAGTCGCATTTCGTACAGCAAGACGTACAGAATGAAGAGGACGATGACGTTGATGCAACCGACAGCGCAGTAGGTCGCATACTCCCTCAGCAGCTTGCCCCAGGGGTACTCCTCGCTCACCAGCATCACTGGTCACCCAGCCAACTCGCCAGTGCCTCGGCTATGTGGATCGGCACGTCCTCTGCTAGGAGTCCGGGTCCGGTGCCAGCCGCAGCTCGGCTTCCCGCCTCTCGCAGTAGCGCGCACCCTAGCCTTGCCGCCGGCCATGCACTCATTCCCTGCGCAAGCAGACCCCCGATAGTGCCGGCTAGGAGATCTCCGGTCCCCCCCACAGCCATCCTAGGATGGCCGCCAGTAGCGAAGCATCGTCTTCCCTCTGGGCCAGTCAGATTGTCCTCGGAGCCAGTGATGACGATGGCCGCGTCCTCTCCCGAAGTGCGGGAGAGCGCACGTTCTGGAGATTCGTTTCTCAACCAGCGCTTGGCTTCGCCGGCGTGCGGGGTGGCTACGCCCTTGAGTCCGTCTGGCCAAGAGCCCTCTGGCAGAGCAGGGATGCCGTCAGCGTCAATCACCAGGGGGATTCCCTTCGCAGCTGCTTTGCCAATTAGCGAAGCCGTAGCCTCCATGGTGTCCTCGTGTCGGCCCAGGCCCGGGCCAATTACAACTGCCTGAGGTGCCTTCGATGACTCCAGAGCGTGGGAAATCGTCTCTATCGAGGCCATAGTGAGCACTTCTCTATCAGGAAGACTCTCTGGAATCAAGGTTGCGGGCCACTCGGCGCGCTCGACAGCGGCAGATGGCATGGCCACGTGAACCAAGTCGCACCCGCTCCTTGCGGCCGCCATTCCCGCAAGAATCGGTGCACCGTGATAGGGCCCGCCCCCGATTACCCAGAGGCGCCCGCGATCACCCTTCCTCGCTTGGTCGAGTATTGGGGGATACCTCGCAGCATCCCCTCTCCCACAATCCTCTACCTCCTTTGGCCACGGCAGGGGGATGACAGTGACATTGCCGGTCTCCTCTGAGGGCATGCCGCGCTTTCGGCTGTGGAAGGTGATGGTCGCATCGGCAGTCAGCGCATCGCTGCCGCCTAGACCCGTGGGGATGTCACAAGCGAGCACTGGTCGGCCCAAGCCCCTCGCCCATCCCGCGATCTCGTCAATCGGGGGCCTGAGGCTCGCCCCCGGTCCGACAGCACCGGCACCTAGGAGGCAGTCAACGACCAAGCCCCATGATTCGCCCTCGGGGCGCGTCGGCCATACATCGATTCGAATACCCAGTTCAGAAGTCGCTCGCCGAGCCTCGCTTGACGTTTCGTCCTTCGAAGCGGGGTGGCTGGCGAGCACGTGGGCATCGCACCCTGACTGGCTGGCGATAGCGGCCGCCACGAAGCCATCCCCACCGTTGTTTCCCGGGCCGCACAGAAAGAGGACGGGGTCACCATCCGACATCTCCATGGCGCGCTCTGCTAGCGCCTCGCCGGCGGCACGCATGAGTTGCGAGGCCTTGATGCCCAAGGCTGAGGCATTGCGATCCAGAACAACGACCTCGGCCCACTCTAGTTCCCAGCAGGCGGGTTCGGTCATGCTAACCTCGGCATTCTAAGCGAGTTCGGCCTCAATAGTCGATTTCGAATGGGGTCTCCTCTCTCCATGCTGATCTACAAATGAATCGGGTAACTTCTCCCCCACCTGAACGACGAATGGGTCATCCCCCCCGGGCAGCATGTGAATGGGTGCGTCCGCACCCTTGGGAACGTTCCTGTAAAGTGGGCGTGGCTCAAGCTCGAAGTTTCCAGATAGTATGGCCCGTACGAATACAAAAAATCGACCGGTTCTAGAGAGATGGGTTTCTGTTGGGACTATCCTATTGAGAAGAACATACTTGTTGAGCGAGATGAAGAGGATTGCGGTGACCCCCCAAAACAGGAGGATTATCGATATGCCATGGGGGTTCGATGGGTTCCACGGGTCATGCACGTTGGCGAGGAGGTCGCCGAAGTAGGAGAGCATGAGCACGGAGAACATCAGCGGGAATCCGAGGTACATTATGACGTCCCACCAGCGTCCTATCCACCAGTCGTTATCGCCAGTGTTGATGAAATCGTCACGGAAGGCTGAGACGCCGTGGTCGATGTACTCCCTGAGATCGAAGCCATCGACGCCGCTCTTCTCCTGCCAAGCCTTGTACCTAGACCAGCCGTAGCTCCAGATGCTGTATGCGATGAACAGCCCGCTGAACATCAGTCCGTAGCCCCAGATGTGGTCCTGGACCTCTAGGAACTGCGGGAAGGCGACTCCCGTGGATTCGTCTATGAGAATCCAGGTCATCGCGCTGGGTAGCCCGAACAGAAAGATGGTCAAGCTGGTGAAGCCGACCGCTTGTGAGCGGTCGAAGCCATGGTCGACGAAGTTTCGCACGCAGAGCTCGACCGTCGAGATCATCGAGGTCAGCGCGGCGAACGAAAGGGCGAGGAAGAAGACGGTGACCATGAGGAGTTGGATTATCGGGCCGCCGGGGGCTTGTGCAAAGACCTCGGGGAGGACGAGGAATGTGATGGCGGAGCTGCCCCCGGAGACTGCGCTCAGAGGATCTGCGACCACGGCGAACACGGCCATCATGACCGTGAGTCCGGCGATGATGCTGATGCTGTTGTTGGCCAAGCACATCGTTGCTGCGTTCAGCGTGGTGTCCTCGTCCTTGCGCATGTAGACGGAGTAGGTGATAGCCATGCCCATTCCCGCGGAGCAGGACCACGCGGACTGCGAGAGTCCGTTTATCCAAGTCTCGGGCTGCATCAGATACTCCGGTTGAATGCTGAACATGTAGATGAAGCCGTCGAGGCTGCCGTCGCGCACGTCCATGACGAAGGATAGGAATAGCGCGACGAAGAGCAAGACGAAAAGAGAGATCATCAGCGTGACGTTTGCCTTCTCAATCGCCTTGGCCCCCCTCCAAATCGCCGCCATGGTGATTGCTACCGCCACCGCTTGGAAGAACACCACCTGCCCGGGGGACTGAAGGAAATTGTTCCAGACCTCGATTGTGTCGACTTCCTGGCCTAGCCCCCCTCTGACCGCGGTCAGGAAGTAGTTGACGCACCATCCTGTGACGACGGCGTAGTAGAAGCCGATTGCAGTGGAGATCCAAGCGGTCCACAGCCCCATCCATGCAAACCTCCTTCCAGCGAAGATGCGGAAAGTCCCCACCGTGCCGGTCCTGCTTCGCTTGCCCAGAGCGAACTCAGCGATGATCAGGGGTATCGACCAGACGAATAGGAAGATGAGCCATGGGATGAGGAAGGAGCCCCCCCCGTTGGCACCCACCATGCGTGGGAACCTCCAGATGTTACCGGTACCGATTGCAGCGCCGATGGTGGCGAAAATAAGCCCCAGCCTGCCGCTGAATTCGTCACTCGAGGTCTCAGTCTGCGGATTCATCTCGATTCCCGTTACGTCGCCACATCGGCGTGGTCCCTGGGCAGTCCCAACACACGCCCTTCCTCCGAAAACATCGCTCGCAGGGTGTACCCAAGTCCTCCCCAGACGAAGCTGGCGATTACGAGGAACATCAGGATACTAAGGACCGCGGAGCCGAATCCCGCTCGGTAGGGAACGGCAAGATCGTAGTAGTCCTCCCCCTCTTCCACCCCGGGGTAGATGAACGGGAATGCCCCGTTAGTAGTACCCAGCATCGCTTTGTAGTGAACCCTCCCAACGGAGGTTGGGGGCAAAGGAACGTCTGCTTCGAGCATGGTTCCGTTGGAGCCGTCACGCAGGATGCACGGCCCACCGGTTTCGTTGAATGCTGACCTTGACCATGGTTCTTCGACCCAGTATGCCGGACCGTAATCGCTCTGCTGCCTCTTCGGCTCTACGAAGCGCCACATCAGATGCGTCAGATTGATGTTCGTTGAGTAGGGGAATGTGACATCGAGGCAGAATCCTATTGGGATGTCGCCGCTCTCAGGAATTGTCACGTTTTCCGGGCCGGCAAGCCACTGACGCGCAGTAGTGTTCTCGATGCCCACTATGGCCCTGTAACGGGGATCGTCGGCTATCTCGGTCATGTAAAACGCGATTCCGACATTCCTGACCGCTATGTGAGCGATGTCTTCGGGGTACTCGTGGAAGGCGTTGCCAATCTCGATGGTGTAGCAGTACGAGTTGTGAACGCCATAGTGCCAGTCACAGAAGTCACCGGTAGTGGGGTACAGATCTGAGGATTGCATCGGTTCGTAATCGGTCATCTGTCCCATCACCTGGCCGTGGTAGACGAGATATTCGTCATCAGGGCTGTAGCAGTTGGTGCAGTGGCCCCATGGCCAGAGAACCAGCTCCGAGAAGGAGTGCCAAGTCAGGGTCGTCTTGAACTCCGAGGCCCCGTCACCGTCATCGTCGTTCATCTCCGTGATGTCTTGTATGAACTTGGTCTCTGGCTCAGTGTTTCCCCCCATCCAGTCCTCGTCGACCTGCCCGTCCGCATCATCGTCCTTGCCGTCGACGTGATCCTCGTTGACGAGCCCGTCGCCATCGTTGTCCTCGTAGTTCACAGGGCCGTTGTAGACGTCGTTGTTGGCACCGTCAACATAGCACATGCCAGGGAATAGCGGGCCGGTCGCGCCGAGCGGTGCGCCCCATTCGAACTGGTAATTACGATTCAGGTCGACGCCGTCGCATCCCTCGTCGACCGATTCGTCAATATCCGGTAGCGGAGTGAACCCTGTGACGGTGTTGTCGCGCAGGTTCTTCCTCCAGCCGGACGTGCGACAGTTCTCCCAAGCCGTGGGACCACAGAATTCCTCACGGTCGTAGCGGTTCCCATCGACGTTCAACATTGGAATGAGGTAGATCTCACGGGTGTTCACCATGTCGGTGATGAACTGCTCAGAGAAGTCCTCGTCGACCCCGAGATCGCCTGGGCCGCACGGCGTACCGTCGCCATTGCTGTCCTGGTTCGACTCGTTGAGCAAACCACAGTCACCGTCGTCGTCGAGGCCATTCCAGGGGTCCTCGTCGATTAACCCGTCGCCATCGTTGTCGATTCCGGCCATTCCATAGTAGTAGGCCACGGTCTCGAGGAAAAACATCGGGACCTCGTATGACATCCACTCACGGGCGTGGTGATTGCCAACGAGCATAACGTCGGGCCTGTCATCGTAGTTGCCGCAGTCGCCGACGAAGACGTTGCAGTCGCCTCCCGCAGCGTCCAGGGTCAGCTTAATCCAAGGACTGGGGTGATTGTAGTACCATCCCTCGTAGTCGGTGGAAATCATCTCGTCCCCACGGGCGTTTACCCCGCCGATGAGGCCCTCGTGAAAACTCATTATCTCTGGGTTGCGATCCGCGAGGAACAGCATCCTGTTCTTCATCGAGAAGTAATCGTGGTACTCGCGAAACTGGGCCTTGCTGTCACCACCCCAGGGGAATATCTGGGATACGTACTCGTCTGACCAAATGTCCTCGGGTGCAGTTTCCGAGCCGACTTCCTGGGCGGAGGAGTGCGGTGCCATCGCTACCGGTGAGACGAGGGAGAGCAGCAGGGGCAGCAGCATCGCAGCCACCGGGACGCGCCCACCTAGAGGGTTTGAGAGCCCCAGCGTCCCGATTCCCTCATTCTGCATCCTATCAGTTGGCCGAGTCGCCAGTCGGTATTGAATCGCACGGAGTGCGGTCCGCGTGTACGGACTGACTTTATCAAGGGACGTTCAACGGACCGGACATGGAACTATTGGACGAGATTATGGCTGGCGAACCGAGCATCATGGATTTCTCGGGTGGCACGCTTTCAGTTTTCGTAGCGGTAATATTGCTGAGCGGATTGGCGGGCGTGCTCGCGCGGCGCCTCATTTTCCCCCTGCTAATGGACGTCCTCTCAAAGACCGATCGAATCGATGGCAAGACACTGTTCGCGCCCAAGTCGCTTGGCTGGATGATTGGATTCCTCGTCATGCACTTGGCAATTGACTGGATTGCAACCAATTCCGAGCCCGTTTGGGACGAAGAGCTGATGAGCACTGTTTCGAGAGCTAGCTGGGCAGCCTTCGTCGTGCTCATGCTGATTGCGGCATACAGGCTCGTCGACTACCTCGATGCCTTCATTGTCGTCGAGGGCGACGACATGGCGGCCCGACGCTCGCTGGCGAGCGTCGCAGAGTCCGTAGGCAGGCTCGCCGTCGTCGTAGTTGGTGTCTTCATCCTCGCTGGCCTTGCGGGCATGGATCTCAATGGCCTCATCGCCGGGCTAGGAATCACCGGTCTCGCTCTCGCGCTCGCAGCCAAGGACTCAGTGGCCAACGTCTTCGGCGCGATCTCGATTCTGATTGACAAGCCGTTCAACGTGGGCGACTGGATTGTCGTCGAGGACGTCGAGGGCGAGGTCGTTACAATCGGTCTGAGGACTACGCTGATTCGAACCTCTGCCGATACCATGGTCTCTATCCCCAATTCGAACATCACCAACTCGCCTGTGGAGAACTTCAGCCAGCGCCGCTTCCGCAGGATTCGGCCCAAGCTCGAGTTCGAGGCGGATAGCGACCAAGCCTCGTTGCGCAAGTTCTGCGACTCTCTGTGCAGTCAGATTCTGGATGACCCACGGGCTACTAAGCCCGAGGACTCTTGGGCCCGTGTCCAGTCCTTCGCCCCTTCCAAGGTGACTGTGGCCACCAATTTTTACTGCCTCTCCTCCGGAAAGACCCAGAGGGAACTAACTGAGGACATTCTGATGATGGCTAGGGCGAGGGCCTCCGAGTACGAACTGAAGTTCCATGAGCCCCGTCGCAGGGAGCACCAGTCACTGTGAGGGTGCTGGTTCATGAGCAGCCTGATTCTCATTCGGCACGGCCAGTCTTTGTGGAATGCTGCCAACCGCTTCACTGGATGGATTAACATCGACCTCTCTTCGAAGGGTGAGGAGGAAGCTGTCGAGGCCGGCATGAAACTGGCTGAAAATCTCATAGACAGAGTTCACACTAGCGATTTGATTCGTGCTCAGAGGACTGCTGAAATAATACTCAAACTCAATGAGGCCTCAGACGATGTCCCTACTAGGTACGACGAACGCCTGAACGAGCGTCACTACGGCTCTCTCCAAGGTTTGAACAAAGCCGAGACCGCCGAGAAGCATGGAGTTGAGCAGGTCAGGATCTGGCGACGTTCCTTTGACGTGGCTCCACCGGGCGGAGAGAGCCTCGAGATGACCGCTGCGAGGACCATTCCCTACTTCGTGGAGGAAATCGTTCCGGATCTCGAGCAGGGGCTGAACGTCCTGGTCTCGGCGCACGGTAACTCGTTGCGCTCAATCGTAATGCACATCGAGGCCATCACTCCTGAGGAAATCGTCTCGCTCGAAATACCGACTGGTGTCCCGCTGTTTTACACGTACGCTGAGGGATCCATCACACGGAATGAGTAATCGGCCTCTCAGGAGGCGGGGACGATGATCTGTAGCTCAAGAAGAGGCCAACACTGGCGATAAAGAACAGAATTGGTATGGGCAACTCGTCGATCGAAGGGGGGAACTGATTGATGATGCTGCTAATTCCGAAGAAGGCTGCCATGATGGACAGGGCGCCCAACGTGCGGTTGTTGAACATCTTCTTCTGGAAGCCTCGCACGTGCCTTAGGATAGTCACCGCAGGCTCGGGCGCGCCAGACTGATTGGACACAGCCTCGATCACATCGAGCATGCATTGCTCGTACTCCCATATCGCCAACCCTCCACGATGGGCGTAGAATGCATCTGTAGAGCACCAGTCCTCTGGCGCAGTCGATCTCCATCCATCTATCAGGGACGAGCGGAGCTCGACGATATCCAACTCGCTCCCGTAATTATGATGAATCCTCGACAGGTCGTGGACTAGTGAAGCGAGGTCCCTGATAGCCGGGAACTCGCAATTAGGTTCGTTCAGGCAGTCCGCCATCCTCGGTCTACCTATCCTGACAGTCTGTCCGACGGTGTCGGACAGCCTCACGTCTCCTAAGCTCAGCATGCAGGGGACGTCCCTGGTGAACGGAGCACGCCAGATCAAGTCAGCCCGGAGGCTCTCCTCCAAGGATGCGAAGTGGGTGTTCCAGCGTCGTGGGTCGGGAGGAGTGGTTCTGACGTCCTCGACCTCTGTGTGATAGTTTCCCAACACGGCGCCACACCTGTGTAGCACCTCCTTTGCCTGCGACGCGTCCCCGGATTCCAGAGAATCGATTAGTTCGGAACCAGCGTCGGGTCCCCCATCCTTGGCAAATCGAACAAGGATGACGTCATCCCCGTTCCAAGTGTATCCCCCGCATGGAGCATCTGTGACCGATTGAGCCGAAGTGCAACGCCTCTTGAGGCGGCCATCGGAGCCCCAAGGAAGGAACTCGGCGAGCCACTTTGAGTCGGAGAACAGCGTGACTATGGGTCCGCGATTCGATGCCCCGGGCAACAGAGATTCGATTGCCCCCGGTTCTGGCACCTCGCCCCACGGCTCCAACTCTGATACGACTAGTTCCCAGTCCTCTGGACTGGCTAACTGCACTGGCTCGAGCATCTCGCATGTTAGGCCAATACCTGCGAATGCCACCGATTCGAATCCCGCTGGCGCCGATGCCTCGGTCTCGACCTCCGCCATCGCCACAGGCCTCCACACTCGAGTCCACTCGGCCACCTCGACGCCCCTATGTCACGACAAGGTCCCGGGCTTCATTGAATCGGTCAGCGAAGGCTTGAATCACAGGGGCCCAAGGGAGCGACATGGAGGGGGTGGATTCAGGTATCCCTCTCGCAGTCGACATGGACGGCACGCTGATTCTCACCGACATGAGTTGGGTGAGCTTCTCGAAGGTGATTGTGAGGAGGCCGTGGATTCTACCGGGAATGCTGCTCAAGGAACTGACTGGACAGAGGGCGAAGTGGAAGCGCGACCTAGCCGAGCGGCTTGTCTTCGATCCCTCCGAGCTCGATTATCATAGGGAGTTTCTGGACTGGTTGACCGGTGAACATGCGAAGGGCAGACACATAGTCTTGGCTACAGCATCCGATAGGATAGTCGCCGAACAGGTCGCCGGTCACGTCGGTCTGTTCTCCGATGTGATGGCATCGGACGTATCCTTCAACCTCCGTGGACAGCGCAAGGCAGAGTCATTGGTCGCTCGCTTCGGGGAGCATGGCTTCGGCTACGCTGGCAATAGCAAGCACGATTTGGTAGTCTGGAAGCACGCTGGCCAGGTAATAGTAGTGAACCCAGAAAAGGGGCTTCTAGACAGTCTCGGAGACGATGCCGACATCATCTTCGAGTAGGGCTCGTAGGGGCACAGTTGGGCTTAACCGTTAGATGCGTCGGGCGGATGCATGGGTCGACGTCGTAATGGTATAGGGCGTCGGATTGACAATCTAGCAAAGTGGTTGTTGGGATTCAGGGTCATCGCTGCACCCGCTAAGCTCTTCTCGAACTCAAGGATGGCTTGGAGCTTCGTTTCGAGGCTAGATAGGGTTCGCGTCAATCGCCAGCGAGACAGAATCATGACGGAAGATTTGCCTCAGCACGTTTCGATAATCATGGACGGCAACAGGAGGTTCGCTTGGAACCTTAGCCTAGGGAGGGAAATCGGACACAGGCACGGCAAGGAGAAGCTCAAGGAGGTGATGGACTGGATACTGGAGCTTGGCATACCATACTTGACCGTCTACGCTCTGTCAACTGAGAACATCAAGAGTCGGGACCCCGAGGAGCTAGAGTCTCTCTACGACCTCTATGTTACGGGTCTGCGGGAAATAGCCGAAGATCCGAGAATACACTCCAAGAAAGTTAGGGTTGGTGCTGCTGGACGAATCGAGAGCCTACCAGACAGGGTAAAGGAAGCGATTTCCTACGCCGAGGAAAGGACGGCTACCTACTCTGATTTTACCTTCACGGTCTGCTTGGCCTATGGTGGCAGGGAGGAGATTGTCGATGCGGTCAAGAGGGTAGCAGCCGACCACGCCTCTGGCGATTTGGACCTCGAGGCAATCGATACCGCGGAGATCTCGAATCGCCTTTACGACGCACATATCCCCGACCCTGACTTAGTAATCAGAACCAGTGGGGAGGAGCGCGTCTCGAACTTCCTGCTCTGGCAGATTGCGTACGCTGAGCTCTACTTCACCGATGTTCACTGGCCGTCGTTCTCCATGGGAGACCTGTACGACGCCGTCGAGACCTACCAAATCAGGAGGCGTAGATATGGCGGATGAGGCATACCTGAATCCAGCCGTCACTGTCGATGCGATTGCTCTCCGCGAGGGTGTTGCCGGCACCGAGGCGCTTCTCATTAGAAGGGGGGAGCAGCCATGGAAGGGCAGGCTGGCGTTTCCTGGCGGCTTCGTCGACCGTGGAGAGGACCCGGAACACGCGGTGCTGCGAGAGTTGACCGAAGAGACCGGAGTAACGGGTTTTGAACCCGCGCTGTTCGCGGTCCACGGTGACCCTCACCGCGATCCTAGGCAGCACATTGTCACCATATTCTACAAAGTATCAGTGAACTCAGATGCAGTGCCGCTTGCAGGAGACGATGCTATGCACGCCGAGTGGGTCTCTATCGAGGGACTACAGGCCAATCAGATGGCTGGAGACCATATCCGAATCATAGAGCGTCTCCGTGAGTAATCCTATGACCTTGAAGCCTCTCGGGCGGTCATGAGTCGAAAGTTGAAAATCGATACTGGCGAAACCAAGTTCGGGCCCTACAGCCCCGGAATCAACGTGAAGGACCACATCTGGCTGTCCGGGCAGGTCGACGTGGATGCCGGTGACGACATAGAGTCGCAGACACGTGGCACTCTAGACAAAATCGACGATTTGCTAGCAGCCGCCAACAGCTCCAAGGCCGACCTCGTCAAGGTCACGGTCCTGATGTCAGACATCGAGGATTACGCCAAAATCAATGATATCTATGGCGAGTGGCTCGGTGACACTATTCCTCCAGCGAGAGCGGCCTACGGAATTGGTAAGTTGCCGATGGGTGCTCTCGTCGAGATAGTCGGCGAGGCGTTCAGGTACTCAGGAGAATATCGTAATACTGAAAATTCAGAAGAGTTAGTTAGTGACAATTAGGCGGCGAGAGTATGAGCGTGTTCAAGGCCTACGACATCAGGGGCATCGCGGGCACGGAGTTGGACTCGGAGTTCGCCGAGCGTCTGGGGAGAGCCCTCGCTACGCACCTTGAAGCGAAGTGCGTGGCCGTCGTTAGAGACATTCGTGACTCGGGGCCGGAGTACCACGCGGCCTTCGTGAAGGGACTGAATGCGGCAGGCGCCGACGTCGTAGACATAGGGATCTCTACCACGGGGGTGCTCTATCGCTCGACTGTAGACCTCCCTGTTGACGTGGCAGTCGCCATTACCGCTAGCCACAACCCACCTGAGTACAACGGTTACAAGATTTGCCACGGTACCATGCCGCTGGGTGGAGAAGAGTTGCAAGACATCCGGAGGACGTTCGAGGCAGGAAATTTCCGTAAGGGAGAGGGATCGTACAATGCGGCCGAGGACTACGAGGAGAGTTACATCGATGCGGTCATCGGGAGCACCGGCAAGCCCGCACGCGATATCAGAGTAGCTCTAGATTGTGGAAACGCTGTTCCCGGGCCCCTCGCCGTTAGACTCCTAGAGCGCCTTGGTGTCGATGTGATTCCAATCTACTGCGATTGGGATAATTCGTTCCCAAACCACCCCCCAGATCCCACGCGACCCGAGAACATGATCGATCTGGGACAAGCGGTAATCGAGCACGGAGCTGAGTTCGGAATCGGGATGGACGGGGATGGGGATCGTTTGGCAGTGGTCGACGAGCAGGGGCGATTCATTCACCCTGATAGGCTGATGGGGATTTTCGCGAAGGATGTGCTGTCTAATTTGCCACAGGACGCTAGCGAGGAGCAGCGTACTATCTTCTACGACGTCAAGTGCAGCATGGCTCTCGAGGAGGCCATCGAGGGACTTGGCGGAGTTCCGCGCATGGTCCGCACTGGTCACACTTTCATGAAGCTCGAACTCAGGAATCATCCCACTGCGCCTATGGCTGGGGAAATGTCGGGCCACTTCTTCATGAACGATGACTGGCACGGCTTCGACGATGCACTGTACAACAGCGCACGGCTTCTCGAGATAGTCGGAAGAGACCAATCTCCCGAACAAGGGGGGCCCAAATTCTCTGAGCGATTCTCCTTCATGCCTGAGTACCCGACGACCAACGAGGGCAAGGTTCCGCTGTTAGGTGAGCGCGAGGAGGTCATGGCCGCAGTCATGGAAGCCTTCTCGGACATGGAGTGCTCCACAGTTGACGGAATCCGAGTGCGCTACGAGAACGGATGGTACCTTTGCCGCCCAAGCAACACCGAGCCAATCCTAGTAATGCGTGCAGAGGGACGCAGTCAGGAAGCTCTGGAGTCGATACTGGGCGATGTCGAGTCACGAATCGGTCACTTGGTTGAACTCGCGGAATTGCGCTGATTTCAACCGATTCGCTTATTCAGAATTTCATTGTGGTCGCCACGCTGCCACTGTAGCTTAGCCTGGTAGAGCGTCTGATTCGTAATCAGAAGGCCGGGAGTTCGAATCTCCCCAGTGGCTCCATCAAGCACTCAGGCCAAACTCATCGAGCCTGTCGGAGAACTTCCGGCAAGACTCCTTTAGCGCCCCGATTACAGGTAAAGAGTCGCCAGAGAGGAAGCACATGGTTGCACCGCCCCCGGTGCTGTTGTGGGTAATCTCGTGAGCAACGCCTCTCTGGTTGACGAGGGCGCTCGTGTGCCCCCCGCCGATGATAGTCATGGCTGAGGCCTCGGCACACATGTTGAGGATCTCTATGGTACCGAAGGCGAACCCAGGCAGTTCGAAGTAGGATGCCGGTCCGTTCCAGAGGATGCACCCCGCTTCCTTGACCAGTGGTCGGAGATTCATCAGAGTCTGGATGCCGATGTCGTAGATTGGGTGCTCGGTAGGGAGGTCCCCCAAAGAGAGAGGATGTCGTTCACCCTCAATCTCGACGGCGAGATCTCGGGGCAGGAAGAGGAGTTCAGCGTAATCGGAAGTTAGCTTCTCAGCCATTCCCCACGTCTCATCGAAGTCCTGGCCCATCATGTTCCTGATGAACTGCTTATTGCGCTCTCCTATATCGTTGCCATCGGCCCAGAGAATCAGATTTCCGGAGACGCCCACGAAGGCAATTCGGTCCACGTGTCCTCTGTCAATCAAGTTGAGAGCGACTTTCAGTGAGTCGTCGCACTTGGCTCCACCGAGGATTGCCAAGTAGGGGTTTGGGGGGTCACGGATAGCGATGCGCAGACTCTCGATTTCCTCCTCCATCAGAGAACCGGCGATGCAAGGCAGGGTGTTCGCGAATCCAGTTAGCGTCGGTGACCTCCTGTGAGCGGTTGCGAAGGCGTCAGTCACGTAGACGTCTGCCACAGAGGCTAATCTCGCCACAATGCCAGTCGACTCTGTGTCCTCGTTGGCGTCGTACTTAACGCCGTACTCCTCTTCGTGCTTCCGCACGTTGTCGAGGAAGATGATGTCACCATCGACCATGCCCTCAATCGCCTCGATTGCCTCGTCGCCGCACACGTCGGGAACGAACCTGATGGGCTGACCCAATATCTTCGAGAGGCGCTCGCAGTGTCTGGCCATGTCTGTGAAGTCCGTCCTGCCCGGTCTGGACTGGTGCGATAGGAGAGCAATCTTCGACCGTGAGAGTGATTGGAGGGTCGGGACGATGGCATGCAGTCTACTGTCATCCAGCAAAATTCCTGTTGCTGGTTCCAATGGCGAATTGACGTCCACACGGTACAGTATGGTGCGTCCCTCAAGGCGAACGTCGTCCAGCGACAGCACGCCTTCCACGACGCTCCCACCAACAGCCCGCCTTTGGCCGTTGTGGATACTGAAGAGGGTCAATTGCACCCAAAACGCCTTTCGTCTATGGCGGAGCAAGCGTGAATGTGGTATGGGACCCCTCCAATCTCACCGGACCCGGCGGGCAAGACTGGCGTGTGCCTGTCTCAGAGCTCGAATCCAGACAGTCCAAACTATCCATCAGCCTTGCAGAGGCAGGGATTGAGTCGGTATACATCGACGACCCCGTCGAACTCTACTGGTTGACTGGAGGACGTCAAAACTCCGCTATCCTGATTGGTGCCGACGGCTCTGGCATCGAGACACGGCACTGGGTCCGGCGATCGCTCGAGAGGGCGGAGTATGAGGCCGGTGGAGGCAACTGCCCCCACATCGTCGAGTCGCACCCCCGGATGGACGAACTCGAAGCATCGCTACTAGCGGCCGGATGCACGCGCGGTCCCGGACTCCTAGAGGGAAAGATTCCTTACGAACACTGGAGTTATTTCGACTCGAAACTCGGCGGACTCCGCGGAAATAGCGATGACTGTACCAAACTGCTCTTCGCATTGAGGGAGATCAAGTCCGATTGGGAGATTTCGATGGTTCGCGAGAGCGGCGATGTCAATCGATCGATGTTCGAGGCGATTCGGGATTGCGGCGGCTTGGGCAAGACCGAGCTCGAGATGGCTGGCGTCGCCGACGAAGTCAGCAGGTCAGCTGGATTTGGAGGCAGAATCCGCATGCGCAAATGGCCGATGGACTGCGATAGAGTAGTCATCGCCGCGGGTCACTCAGGAGCGGTACCTTCGTATTTCGACTCGGCTGTGGGGGGGCTCGGTGCCAGTCCGATATCCTCACTTGGCGCCGGTTTCGCCAAGGTCAAGAGAAATGAGCCTGTCCTCGTTGACATAGTGCACGTCCACAGAGGCTACGTCTCCGACTGCACGCGAATGTTCAGCGCAGGCTCGCTCTCCGGGGATTGGACCAGCAGGCTGGATGACATGATGGAAATCGGGGCTTCCGTGGTGGAGAGCTTGGGCAAGGGGGATGACTGCTCATCCGCATGGGACAGGGGCAGCAGCCAGGCAGCCGAGTTAGGTCATGCGGAACACCTCATGGGCATGGCCCCGGACCAGGCGAGTTTTCTAGGGCACTCGATTGGCCTCGAGTTAGATGAGACTCCGGTCGTGGCCCGTGGCTTCGATCGCCCTCTCGCCATCGGAGGCACCATGGCTATCGAACCCAAGGTCATCCACTCCGATGGTGCCATTGGAACCGAGGACACCTGGGTGAGGACGGATGATGGCATGGAGTGCCTAACTTCTGGTGCGGACTTCCCCCTGATTACGGAGTGGTGACATGCGCGAGAGGCCGGTAGTCTCGGTGTTCGGCTCGAACGACCTCTCTGACGCCCCTGAGACTGAAGTCATTTGCGAAGAACTCGGCAAAGCCATAGTTGATCTTGGATGCAAGGTTGCCTGTGGTGGTCTAGGGGGATCGATGACTGCCGTGTGCAGAGGGGCTCGGTCTAGCGATGGCTACCAGAGTGGGGACACTATTGGAATCCTGCCCATGGACGATGCAGACGCGGCAAACCCCTACGTCGACGTGGTAATCCCTACTGACCTTGGACTATTCCGCAACATGCTAGTCGCACGTGCCGGGGATGCGTGCATAGCTATCCGAGGTGGCTCGGGCACTCTCTCTGAGATAGCCTTCGCATGGCAGATCAACAAGCCTGTGGCCGCCATGTCCTCTACTGGAGGATGGTCGGGCGAGTTAGCCGGAAGTGCACTTGATCACCGAAGGAAGGACGTCGTCGCTGACCTGGCAAACGTAGACGATGCGGTGACTTGGCTCAAGGACGTCCTCGGCCTGTGAGGATTAGTCCTATGTCCGACGTCGTCCGCGACAACTCGTGAGTCGTACCAAGGTGGACGTTCAAAGGCGCCTCGCCCGCATCCTCAGGCACCGTCACGAACCTCATGGCAAACCAATCATCGACCCCTCAATTCTCAAAGGCGTACAGATCGATGACGCTGGCATTGTGGAACTCTGGATACGGCCCCCACACCCACATTGCCCCTGCTGCCTAGATGACTTGATTGATCTCAGGAGGGCGGTAAAGGAGCAGAAGAACGTGCTTGCATGTCACGTAGAGGTGGTCGGGGTTCCCCAATCCGACCGTTGGACTGCCGCTGTGAACGAGTAGAAGTAGCTACTCGTCGGGATTAGTGTCCGCAGAATCGTCCCAGCTCCTACTCTGTCGCTCCTCGACCTCCTTGAGTTTCGAGCGGATTCTGCTTGAGATCCACCACAATCCCACGCCGAGGCCGATAATCGAAATTGCGAGTGCTTTCAGCAGCTCCGGGTCGCTCCAGTCAGCCATGGTCTCGCCTACAGTGGGGGAATGACGTCAATGTCACAGGAACCCGATGTGTAAAGGCAGCATGTTAGGATGCCGCCATCAGCTACCAGATCCTCGTCCAAGCCCGGGGGAAGCTCCTCTGGAAGCTCAACCGTGCCTCGAACCAGCCTAACCAAGCAGGTTCCGCAGTTGCCAGAAGTGCAACTGGTTGGAATCGTGACGCCGGCGTGTTCGGCAATCTCCACCAAAGGAGTCTCAGGATCTGCGGGAGCGGTTCCGATAATCGCCGAGCCGCGATAGAACCGAATGATTGGAGAGCCCTCCGACATCGGAGTCCTCACCGGTCTTCCCAGCGAGTCCAACGTCCAGTTTGCTTGTTGAAGCGCAGTCCGGCCTTCTTCATCCACTTGTTGAACTTCGTGGCGCCGGCCCCGGTAGCGATGATGAATTCCTCCCTGTCCTCCTGGGCTTGTATGTAGCCCTTGGCGGCGATGGTCTGGTCGATCCACTCATCGATGCTCATCAGAATTCCCGTGAGGGTGCTCGCCTGGAGAGCGGCCTCCAACTCCTCCGTCGTGGCGCCTGCTGACTCGAGGTCTCTCTTCATAAGGTCGGCAATCGACCTCGACTTGTCCTTCTGGGGGGGTTTTACCACAGGCATCCGAGGCTTGATGTTAGGGTCTATCTTGATTCTCGACCCATTGTCCAGACGTCTCCCGACGACATGGGCCATGGATGCGTGGAACTCTTCCTCACAATCCCAGCAGATGAACGAGAAATCGGACGAGTTGTCCATGACATTACTACCTCGAGGATCAATTTCCTCGCCGCAGTGCGGGCAAGCATGGAGGCAGAGCGATGGGGCAATCTTCCTACGGAAGTCGACGATGTCCTGAGGGGTCCCGACCAAGTCGAGCATCTCGTGGTCCCTCGCAGCCTCAAGTCCCCTAGTCTCCAACTGGTCCCTAATCTTGGACCGCTGCTCGTCCTTGGACTCGTCATCGAGGTTATTCTCGAGCTTAACGATTAACTCGATGGTCTTCCCGAGCCTGTTCATGACCAGCTTCTTGTTCCTGAAGGACTCTACTCTAACAAGCCTGAGTTGCTCCTTCTTCTCCTGCAGCTCGGCGTAGATGTCCTTCTGCTCTCGCTTGAACCGCTGTTCCTCAATCTTGTCTACCTTCTTATGATCATCAGACAGAACATCAGCTAGGAAGCGCTGTCTGCTGGAGTGCCGGGGTCCAGATATGACGGCATCGATAACTGATTTTGCGACCTCTTTCTTGAGGCCGTAGTTGTTGACCAGAGTCTCGGCATCGAGCTTCTTGAGATCTCCGATTTTTATGCCGCCATCAGAGAGAATCTGGGCAGTCGTCTCATCGATGCCCCTTCGCAGAAGGGCGAGATAGGTATCCTTCTTTGCCATTCAACCCCTTCCATGGACCTAGGACTCTCGCACGCCCCCGGCCTTGCAGTGCCGAAGAGGGGGCCCTCTATCAAGTCGCTGTCACTTTTCTGGATAATTGGCTACATTGACGAAAGTCGGCGTATGAGAGTCACCCAGTCGAGAGCCTCTAGGTTCTCAGGTCTCATGTTTAACCAGCCGCTGGGTAGTCCCTCGATCTCGGTGTCTTGCATAGCCGCTATAGCTGCACCCCAGCGCTCCTTGTGCCAACCGCTCACGCGGGAAAGCCTGAGGGGGGACTCGGAGAGCAAGGTCCTGAGCTTTCTCCTACGATAGGCGAAGCAGTGCTTGGTAGTGATCCTGAACAATGCCTTGTCTAACTCCTCCACCTCTGGGCGGATTACAGGTCGGAGAGTCACGAGCCTTGAGTGTACGCGTGGTGAGGGGATGAACGAGCTCGGGGCAAGTCTCCTGTCCAAATTGATCTCGAAATCGAGCCACAGGTTCAGGCCTAGGGGCCCCATGTCATAGGGCGCTGTGGACATTGCCATCCTAGCAGCGAACTCGTCCTGTACGAGCAGTATCACCAGTTCTAGGGAATTCTTGGCATGGTGCACTCGAATTCTCTCTAGCACAGGGCTGGAGATCTGGTAGGGGAGATTCGATATCACGTGCGTAATTTCTGTGGGCCAAGCGGCAGAAACCGCGTCCACCTCACGAACTTCAATCTCACATTCGGTACGACCGAATACCCGTTGAAGGTGAGAGACTGACTCGGGGTCAATTTCTAGGGCGGTGACGCGGGCACTGGATCGCAGTAGCGCGAGAGTGAGCGATCCTGGTCCCGGCCCAATCTCGAGAACGTGGGAGTTCTCGTTCAATGGGCAATCAGATTCCATTGCAAGTTCGATGGTTCGCTCGATGGCATCGTCGTCGATGAGAAAGTGCTGACCGAGCGACTTCCGCGGGCGGGACCGATCACGAAGAAGGTCCACCAACAGGCGGGTGTCGAGGTCATCCAATGTCTGCACGTGTCACAGCTCTGAGCGTACCAGCAAATCAAGTAAGCGGGGAGTCTGAGCGACATCCTGCATCTCCTTGAGATATCGCTCAGCGAGTAGTCTAACGGAGTCGATTCCGCAGGCCTCGTCTATTTCCTCGAACGAGCTCCATCCAGCCAACCCCCTGGCTTGTACCATCTGGATGGCCTTCGAGTTGCCTATTCCAGGAAGCAGTTGGAAGGAATGGAACTTCAGCGATAGGTTGTTGGCGCGATTGTAGAAACCTAGGTGACGGTCTGAGTCGGCTTTGACGGACGCGCTCAACGCACCGACAATCTCCTGCTGCGCGGAGCCGCTCAAATCCTTTAGGCGGACCTCGGAGAGCGGGCCCAGGTGGTCCGACGGCAGGGTGATTGCCTTCCCAATCTCCATGCCTTTGACGTCAGTCACTCTAGACCTGACGATGTGAAGCGAGGGTTCGGTGATACATTGAATCTCATGTCCCATGGGCCTCCTCTCCTGAATACCCAAGACACGGAGATTCGTCTCGTCGTCGAAGGGGCCCTTCGGCTCCTCGTCGGCTTCTTGCCCATCTGTCGGCTGCATGGCCCTCATGTCCTTCAGACAAGTTCCCCCTCATGAAATGAGTTGTTAGGTATTTGCTCAGAAAATCAGCGTCAGAGGACATGCTGGCGAATAATCGTGATGACTTCCTCGATTTCGGTGGTGTCCATTGCTATCCTCTTGCTGGCGATGATGACCCTCATATCAGCCACTATCAGCGGTGAGAGTTCTGCAATTTTCGAGCAAATGTCAGGATGCTGATTTAGCTTCTCGTTCTCCATCAGTGCGTCAAAGAGGTTGTTGAAGACCTTGGGGTCGGTCTTGAGGTCCCCGGTCGGATGCCCTGCGGCACTTGCCTTCCACTCTGCATGTTGGAGCGCCATGGTCTGTTCGTAGGAGATGTCGCCCCTGCGTACCCTCGCATCCATCAATAAATCCCGGACGGATGCGTAGTCGATGAATTCCCTATCTGCCCTATCTGCCATAGTTTCACCTATTCTATTGGTTTCAGGTGCTCTGGTCTGGCGACGACGGTCTTCTCCATGTTGCCGTCTGAGACCTTGATGACGTAAGCTCTCCCCTGGGTTCCGGTGATGATACCTGTACGACCTTGGAAACGTCGGTGTGGCATACCCTTGTGCTGGGCACCGTCAAGCACAATTGCAACCTTGTCACCATCTTCGTAAGCGTGCATGACGCGGCCTATGAAGAGCCTCCTGCGGTCCCTCTTACCCTTTCGCAGAATGCTGCGAGTACCCTGACGTAATCCTTTAGTTCGAGTGACCATGTTCTCATCGGTCCTTTACTTGCGAAACCGGGCGACCTGTCGGGCGTTCTTAAGGACTCGGATGCCTGCACGGCCCTCAGTCATCAGCGTGTATCTCCTCGACGTCGAGCCATAGAACCTCGCACTCGCGGTCGATTGCACTTTGCACGGAGGGCACCGTGCGCCCTTCGTCGGAGTGCACGAGCTCCTTAACGTACGTCCCCGCTTCACAACGGGCGGAGAACTGGACCTCGTCTCCTTCAACCAGAATGCTGCCAACGGAGATGACTTTTCGCCTCCTAGTCTTGGCTGCTCTCCTGTGGGAGACGCGTTTCGGAGTCTCTTGGTCGATAACGACTCCGGAGAGGCTGGAGATTGCGCTGGTGACCGTTTCCTCGTCAGCGAGGTCATCGGCCCTGAAACGAATTGTGTATGTCTTCTCAGACCTAGACTCTTTCACCTTGCGGACCTTAGAGCGGTCGCACCAACTCAAACCATCGACCTCGACCTTGCCTGAAGAATTCTCGTTGACTCTGGCGACTAAGTCATCTAGGGAGTGGTCTCGCTTGGACGGTCGCTTGACTTCGAGAACGAATGGTCGTCCAGAACCCAAGCACCTAACGTCGATGTCCTCCCGACCCATTCCATGGAATGACGTGTCGTCAGCATCGAGAGCCTCTTTGATAGGTTCGCCGATGAGGTCCTGAACCGAGTCGGGGTACTGCAGCCCCGTCCCACCACAAGACTCGCAGCCCTCCGCCCTTCCTCTGCAGGCTCTACACGGCCAACGGGTCTGCGGAAGGTCGCGTACCAACTTCCTGTACCTCCCATAGAGGAAGATGGGTCTGACGTCTACGTCTATTCGGAGCGTCAGCCCATCGACGAGGACCATGATGTCAGGCTTCTCTTTGACGAAGTCCACTCGATTGTTGACAGATCTGATTCGATGGTGAATCGCCTCTACGAGCGCGCTTTTCAGAGGATAAGATCCGGGGGCTCCGTACTTGCTGCGAATCCTGTCTTCCTCTTGAATGAGGTCCTTGGGCAGGTGGATGCCGAACTGGATGGTCGAGTAATCTGTGCCAGACAGGGACTCGGAAACCCGCTCCACGATATTTCCGATGTCCTCGAAAAGGTTCTCGCAAAGCGGGCAGAAGTCCTGAGTCACCTTGGATGGCAACTCCTTGTCGCGCACGTAGGCCTCTCCCCTGAGTACTGCGCCTGCCTCAGCTCCACGCTCGTCGCTCCTGCGTCCGCCGATACGATGCAGGCAGAAATCGCAGACTCCGATCTTGATTAGGTGAGCGATGCCAAGAGGGGCCGGGCATGGTGGCGCATCCCAGTTGACCGTGTTACCCTCGAAGTCGGAGTCATCGCCGTCGAACCAGACATCGTCAGGCTGCTTGTCCTCAATTTCCTCCGTTTCATCAAGTATGAAACCTGTCGAGGCGTATCCCGCGGATGCGTAAAGCTGCCACTCGTCTTCCTCGTCGAGCTCGGGCTCGACAGCCTTCGGTTCGTCCTCATCCATTCCATCGCCACCGCAACAACGGGGGGTACCCACTGCCTCGATAGCTGGGGGACCGGCACACTGCCTTTGACACCTTCGGCAGGGTCGCTCGGAGTCAGACGGGGGTGCCGAACTCCTCGGCGACCTTGCGTAGGTGACTGAATGAATGGATGCCCATAGAGCACCCAGTTGGCCACTCGAACTGGATGCCGTAGCGGCCCACGGGCTGGACTCTGGGCTTCTCCATCCGGAGTCGGGCGACCTCCTCTTCAAGCTCCAGGCGACGTTGTTCGTTCTCCTGACGGGGTTTGCAGTTAGCGCACTGGCAGTGCGAGCGGATCACGAGGTAACTGACTCGGAAAGCAGATCCATCGGCGAACCTCAGAACACAGTCCTCGTTTCCTCGCTCAAGGTCGGTCAGCGAGTCTCTCCCCCCATGCCTAGGCTTGCGTCTCAAGTGGTTATAACTGTGGTTTTCTTGGTTCACAAGCGAGAGAGGGCGATGGCAGACGCGTACGCTCACTTGGTTGGGACGGAGTTCCCTGAGTTCTCGCTGAACAATGACGAAGATAGGACTGTCGACAGAGACTCGATCCTCGGTAGTTGGACTGTGATATTCTTCTACCCCAAGGACGGCTCTCCGGGATGCACTGTGGAGTCGTGTGCCTTCCGTGACAACTACAATCACTTTGAGCGGGCCGGGGTGACCGTCTACGGTGTTTCCTCTGACACCATCGAATCGCACCGTGACTTTCGCTCCAAGCACGGCCTTCAGTACAACCTGCTGAGCGATTGTGGTGGGGCCCTAGTCAAGGCTCTGGGGCTGAAGAAGAGTCTGGGCTTCCTCCGAACCCGTGTTACCTTCGTAATCGATGGAAAGGGCATAGTGCGGAGCACCTACACAAGCCAAATCAACATGAAGGGGCACGTAACCGAGGCTCTCAGGGCAATCGAATCCTAGGGTTCGGACTCACGAGCGTCAGTCCGATGCCGGGAATATTTCCATTAGGCCCCGCCTCCTTCGACGACCATGAAACAGGCAATTGCCGTTCTAATGGCTCTGATGATGACTGCAGTATCGCTCGCCGGTTGCTCCGGCGAGGACGTCGGCCCGTACCAGGAGAGGATAGACGAACTGGAGGCCTCGGCGCAGTCCGACAAAGACAACACAACCGCTCTAGGGGCTTCCCTCAGCGAGATTATTGCTACTCACGAGGCAACGATCGCGAGCCACCAGGCCACGATTTCATCCCTCAACGCCCAGATCCTCGTCTTGGAGGCGCAGATAGCGAGCCTGAACTCGCAGGTGGCCTACCTCAATTTGCAGAACATGACCAAGGACTCCACCATCTACTCCCAGGCTTCTGACTTGCTGGTCCTCGATGCCCTCAAGTCCGCTCTAGAGGAGCAGGTCGCATCCCTAGAGGCGGCCAACGCCGCCGCGCTCTCAGAGATCGCATCCCTAGAGGCGGAGAAGGCCGCCGCGCTCATCGACATCGATGCCCTGCTGGCCGAGATGCAGGCTGATATCGACTCCCTGCAGGCCCTCGCAAGCGAACTCAACAACACGATAAGGGAGTTGGGTGGCACCAGCACCCTCGACCTAATCGTAGAACGAGGCTACATGATATGCGGGGTCAAGGAGTCCCAGTACGGAATGGGGTACCTAGACTCGAACACGGGCGTGCGCTCGGGTCTGGATATCTCATATTGCCGCGCTATCGCCGCTGCGATCGGCCTTGACCCGGACACAGACATCGAGTACGTCCCTGCCTCGGGCTCGAATCGCTTCGACATGTTGGCCTCTGGCACAATCGACGTACTGATCCGAACCACGACCTGGACGACCAGCCGCGATGCGAACCTGAACGCCGACTTCGCCGCTATGAACTTCTACGACGGACAGGGGATAATAGTCCGCGAGGACACATTCCCTGCTGCTACCGCTGGCTACTCTGCTCTGGGCCTGAACGACGCCAACATCTGTGTCGGCATAGC
>Ga0257107_1000081_pt1 | contig 34212 bp, 28 predicted proteins | sample LP_taG_2_FD_190178 | JGI IMG/M metagenome (GOLD analysis project Ga0257107, IMG submission 190178) | Marine microbial communities from Northeast Subartic Pacific Ocean, Canada - LP_J_2011_P26_500m | ecosystem: Environmental > Aquatic > Marine > Oceanic | place: Canada: Northeast Subartic Pacific...
GAAAAACAAATGAATTACTGATGGAAAACCAATTGAAAAAGAAGAATAAATAATGAATAATAATGATAAAAATTATATTCAATTAATATATAGATTAATTGTAATAGTAATTTCATTTGGTTTCTTTATAATCATATGGCCATATATTTCATCTGTGGTAACTATGCTAATTTTTGCATTCCTATTTACTACAATTTTGCTACCATTAGTTGATCAATTAGAAAGTAAAATAAAATCAAGGGGAATCAGTATAGTAATTGTTACGATTAGTTTAATAACGACATTTGTTGTATTCTTAAAAAGCTTCGCATCTGGAATGGTAAGTCAAGCTCGTGAGTTTTCTAAGCAGATTGGAACTAAAGGGTATGATGATAATTTAAATTCTTTAGCCAAAAATCTTGAATCATATTTAAATAAATATATCAATATACCAGATATAGATTCCTCAAATTTTGTATCAAAGCTTAATGTTATGGTAGGTGAAATAATCCAAAACTTAATGTCCCTAGCTAGCGCTATTGGAGGTTTTATTTTTACTACTATTATGGTTTTAATATTTACAATTATTCTGCTATCAAACTACTATGAATTCAAAAAATCAATCGTTCAGTTCATTCCTAACAAATATTTCGAAATGGGTCTACGCGTAATATTTAATATTGAACGACAAGTTTCTAAATATCTTCAAGGGCAATTATTAGCAGCTTCTAGCGTTGCTTTAATGTCTTTTATTGGTTTATCTATATTAAATCTAATGGGGGCAAATTTAACTCTTGTGGTTTTTATAGCAATTATTGCTGGTCTTGCAAATCTAATCCCTCTTGTAGGACCATTCGCTGGTATGTTACCTGCAATCTTAATAGCAATTATGAATAATATTGGATTTGATGTTGCAATAAACCATCAAATATTTAATACAATACCATCGCCTTTTTATATCTTGGACATTATCATTATGTTCCTAATCGTACAACAAATTGATAATAATATTATAACTCCTATATTAGTAGGGGAAAGTGTGGGGATACATCCCTTAATTGTTATGATTTCTTTACTGATCGGAGGAACACTCATTGGACCAATTGGTATGCTGCTTGCTGTTCCTGCAGCTGGAATTCTTAAAGTTATTGGTGTAGAAATTATGTTTTTAAGAAGAAATGCCCATTTATTATAAGTTATTCAATCTTAAATAATTTATAATCAAAAAAAGATAATTCTAAATTTTTATCATTACTTAAATTATATAACCAAAGCTGGGCATCCTTTCCGTAAAGATCCTGTTCGTGAATAATCTCAATTGGTTTTCCAATAATATCCATTACTTCAGGTATGGTCATACCAATCTTAATTGTAGCGCTATTTAATCTAATGCGACGATATCTTTCCTCTTCCATTCTTTTATCGATTCCATAACGAATAGATAAATTTTCAATAATAGTTAATCGTTTTTTTAATTCTTGATATATTTTTTCATTTACGGTCCCTAACCCGCTTAATTTTTTTGCCTCTTCAAGGCTAACTATTGCTAACTTTATTTCGCCTGGATCATTAATATCCTTAATATCATTTACCATCATAGCAGCAATCTGAAAACGGTATGCATTTATCTGTCTATTAAATATTGGATATTTTTTGGATGCGTCATTAAATAGCTGAAGAGCTTTATCATAAAAACGATATGTTAAGGCAATTTCTCCTATTCCCATCATTATTAAAGCTTCAAATCTTGGCATTTCTTTCTCTGCTTTTTTTGAAAATATTACTGTTTTATTTAATAATGCTTTAGCTTCATTATATTTACCCTTACTAATCAAGACTTCAGCATCCTGCATTCTAAAACTAGCTATTTTTTTAAGATGCGCATTTATTTCAAGAGATAAAGTTGAATCGGCATTTTGCAAAGATGACATGTATCTATCAACTGCTCTATCAATCATTCCTCTAGTTTCAAATTGCAACCCTTCTTTAAATAATTGATATGGAATCTTTTTTAATGAAAGTTGATGATACATCTTTGCTCTATATAGGTTGCTATGAGTTGGATTGTCATTAATAAACTCTTCGAATATTTTTTTTGATTCAATAAAATCCCCCCTATAATAGTACTCTTTGGCATTATCACCGCTGGATAAGTCCCCTCCATAAAACGATCCAATAGTAAGATAAATTCCATAATCTTGCAGATCAAATCGATTGATTGGGGTTATATCATTAGGGTCATCAATATTTTTTATTTTTACATAAGAATGTTTTAAATCTAGTCCAACTGCAAACCTATAATTTTTTTCCGTTTCGAAAATATATCTTAAACCAATTGAATATGAAGTAGACGGGCCCCAGCCAATTGGATTATTATCGTTCGAATTAGAATTTAAATAAAATTTTGACCTTGCTATTCCCCATGTGTACCTCATATTTAAATAAAATTGTTCAAACCATTGAAATATCAAGGCATGGCTTAAACTAAATTCAGAAAGTTTTGGTGAAAATTTTCTATTTATATTCCAATTAGGATTAATATTTCCCCATTGATTCATGGGGATTGTATCTGGGAAAAAAAGATTTGAATAACGATAGTTAATTCCTGTATTCATATCTAACCAGCTTGTATTTAAAATCAAATTAGAGATATTTAATTTTAACATATCAATATCAAGTTGGTGCCCAAACTTGGCAATCTTTTTTCCCGCATTAAAATGACTTCCTCCAAAATCTTCATCATATTTTATCCAACTTGTCGGCATATTTTGTCCATAATCACCAGCTCCACCGGTAAAGCTTAATCCATAACGCAATTCGAGAGGAATAAAGTTGATCGGATGATGAAATTCTCGCGGATGATAAATGCGATCCTTCCAATATCCCGGTTCATATTGGATTTTTGGTTTAGGATTAATTTTAATTAAACCCCACATATAGGATTTAACTGAATCCTCAACCGCCGGGCCAGCATAGACTAGTGATATGTGGCTGCAAATTAGAATAATGGAATAAATTCGTAATTGCATCTAATGAAAAATAAACGTTAGATACACTTGTTTGCAAGTGTAAGCTATTAAACTATATAAAATATATTATATATACAATTTTGTTCTAATTTTTATATGGATATGACAATTATATGATGGAACATAATTTATTTACGACCATTGAAAAATATATTTAGAGTATTAGATTAGTGTTATGAAATATTCAAACACCAAGTTAATAATGATATTCTTTCTGAATATCTTATATGGTCAAACCTTTTCAATATCGCGCGTACACTATGGAGGTGGTGGCGATTGGTATAGTGATCCATCTAGCATACCAAACTTACTTAAGTTTTTAACCATCAATACAAAAATAAAAGCTGAACATGAAGAAAATAGAATTAAGCTGTCAGATAAAGAGCTCCCTTCTCATCCATATTTATACTTAACTGGGCACGGAAATATTAGATTAAATGATGAAGAAATTATTGCACTTAGAGATCACTTATTAAATGGGGGTTTCTTACATGCCGATGATAATTATGGATTAAACCAATCATTTCGTCGTGAAATGAAACGCGTCTTCCCAAATAAAGATTTTGTAGAGATTCCACATTATCATAAAGTGTTTCATTCATATTATGACATGCCTAATGGACTTCCTAAAATACATGAACATGATGGTAAACCTCCTCAATTATTCGGCTTATTTAATGGAGATAAGATTATGGTCTTATATTCTTTTGAGTCTGATTTGGGGGATGGTTGGGAAGATGAAGAAGTGCATAATAATCCCAAGGAAATCAGATTAAATGCTTTACAGATGGGTGTTAATATTGTTTATTTTGCTTTAACTCAATAACATGCGATCTATCACAGACCACTTAAAACGAATTCGTAAAGAAGCAGTGCAAAATGACTTCATAACATTTGCGTGGTTATTATACTCTATTCTCCTAATAATATTTTTTCTAGGAATTGGCTATGAATCTATTTTTTATCTATCTAGTTCAATTCGATTATTCATATTAAAAACTCTTCTTGTTTCAGGTCTTCTTATTATTCTATTTGTATTTATAATTAATGTATTAATAGAACAAAATAAAATTAAACGTTATTCGTGGTCCAAACTTGCCCGCTCTGCTGGTAAGCTAGCATTCCCCAAAAGTGATGTTGTAATTAACGCATTCCAATTAGAAAAGTCTAATAGCCCTATTGAATCAAATTCATTAAGCAATTCTTACATTGATGGGATATCAAAAAAACTAAATAGGTTAAATCTTAAAAAACTATTTCCAACTAGACTTGCAGAATTTTGGAAAGTAATTAATTTGTTAATTCTTTCATTAGGAATAATAATGATTGTGTTATCTTGGAATTCGACATCAAATGCAATGATCCGATGGGGCCATCCATATCATGAATTTGAGGTTCCAAAACCTTTTTATATTGAAGGAATTACGAGAAATATTCACTTGCTTGGAGGAGAATCAAGTCCTTTGAATTTTAAAGCTTTTGGACAAGTGCCTGATTCACTTTATCTAGAATTAATTGCTAGTTCAAATGACACATCAATTTTATATATAATGAATAGGGATTCTAATGGTTTATATACTTATGAAGTTGAAGACGTATACGAGGATTATAGATATCGAGCATATTCACCAGCAGAACATTTTTGGCAAGCATGGGATAAAATTATTACACCCTACTATTATATATCGGTTACAGACAGACCAATTATGGAAGAGTTTACAATAAAGATCTCCCCCCCTAATTATTCTGGTTTACCAATAAGTATTCAAAAAGCAAATCAATCGGATGTAAATGCATTAATAGGTTCATCAATTAGAATTGATTTAAAAAGTAATAGGAAATTAAAAAACGGATATTTAAGTCTAAATGAGCAAAAAACACCTTTGAAAATCAAAGGAAAACGGGCAGCTGGTGGATTTATATTTAAAGAAGATGCTTTGCTAAAAATATTATTAGAGGATCATCGTGGTGTAACTAACCAGAACTCTATACCATATTATTTGCAAACAATTCCTGATCTCAAACCTGAAATGAGCGTAATTCAACCGCAACCAATATTAGAGCTAGGAACTGAACAACAGATTCCTATTCAAATTAAAATTGAAGACGATTTTGGATTTAGTACTCTTCAAATCGGATATGAAATAAAACGCCCAAGTTATATAGAGAACCAGTCTCAAATATCTATATTCCCGATTTATATTTCTGATCCAAGAATCCTTTCTCAGGAAATAAAGAGTATTTGGAAGTTAAATAAATATAATCTAATGCCTGAAGATGAAGTCCATTATCATTTTGAATTATATGATAATGATAAAGTTTCTGGACCAAAAAAATCTATTTCAAATACATATATCGCAAGACTTCCCTCTTTGGGTGATTTATTTGCATCAATTGAAGAAAAAGAAGATAAGATGGTGGATGATTTAATCATGAGGTCAAATGAAATAGATAAAATACAAGATCAATTAAAGAATCTTAAATTAGAAATGCTAAAATCTGATAAAGTTGATTGGGCTCAAAAGAAACAAATAGAAGAAACATTATCAAAAATACAAAAGGAAACTGAAGCCTTAAAGAATATTGCTGAATCAATGGAAGCAATTAATAAAGCAGCAGAAAAACATGAATTATTCTCAGATGAGCTTATGTTAAAGATTTCAGAACTTCGTGAATTAGTAAATGAAATATTAGATCCTGAATTAATGACTGATTTAGATGAGATCAAAAAGGCTTTAGATAGAATGAATACAAAAGATCTAATGAAAGCGATGGAAAACCTATCATCAAATCTTGATAATATTGAACAACAACTTGATCGTTTTCTTGATATATTTAAAAGAATAAAAGCAGAACAGAAATTAAATGAAACAGTACAAAGATTAGATAAACTTGTTGAACAACAAGAGCAAACAAATGATAAAATTCAAGATCTTAATTCTAAATCTGATAAAAACTTATTAGAACAGTTAAGATTTGATGAAAAACGAAATAGCAATGAATATTCCAATATACGCGAAATAATGGAAGACGCCGCTAAAGCAATGGATGAATTTGATAAAGAATCATCGCAAGCATTAGAAGATCTTGCGAGTAGTCGCACTGCAAATGAAACTGAATCATTAATAAACCAAACGATAAGACAGCTTCAAAAGAATCGTAAAGAGAGGGCAAAACAAAAGAGCGCATCTGCATTAGAGAACATGAAGAATATTCAATCAGAGATGAATAAAATTAAAAATCAATTTGAAAAAAAAACAACTCAAGAAATGGCTTTAAAATTCCAAAATATTTTTAAAAATCTACTTGAACTATCAAAAAATCAAGAATCACTTGAAAAAATAACAAGATCTATACCAAGAAATTCGCAAAGATTAGGTGAAATGGCAGGAAAACAGCAATTTATACAAGACCAACTAACAAAAATTGTTTCTGAAATAATTGAACTTTCAAAAGAGACATTTGCAGTTACGCCAAAAATTGGCCAAGGAATGGGAATGGCAAATAATCATATGGAAGAAGCTAAGAAAAGATTGGCAGAAAGAAACGGGAGAGGGGCAGCAAACAATCAAAAATCTGCAATGGAAGGATTAAACTCAGCTATTTTAGCAGTTTCACAATCAATGGATCAAATGCAATTAACCGGATCAGCAAGTGGATTTGAACAATTTTTAAAACGTATGCAACAAATGTCTGATCAGCAACAGGGAATAAATAATGAAAGCATGCAATTAGCACTAGGTCAGCTATCATCTTCTATTAAAGAAGGGCTTATGGGAAGGCTATTAAGTCAACAGCAACAAGTTCAAAAAAGTCTACAGCAACTAATGAATGAAAGTAAAAAATCAGGCAAGGGTGGCTTGGGTGATATGCAAGGTATTTCCAAAGAAATAGAAGATGTGATTAATGATTTTCAAAAAAGAAGATATAATCAACAAACGAAAGAACGCCAGCAGCGAATATTATCACGAATGCTTGATAGTCAAAAGTCGATGACACAAAGAGGATTTAAAGAAGAGAGGAAAGCAGAAACTGCAAACGAAATCATTTATGAAGGCCCATCAGGGCTTCCATTAGACTATGGTCAAAGAAGAAATCTTGCTATGGAAGCCCTAAATCAATCATTAAAAGCTGGTTATTCCCGTGATTATCAAACAATGATTAGAAGATATTTTAATTCGTTAAGTAAAATTGAACAAATTAGCACTAAAAAAGACTCGACAATTAATGAATAGACTATTCCCTTTATTTATCACAGGTATATTATTATCACAAATAAATGTAATGACTCAGAGAATGAGTAATATACAAGATGCTTTATTTATGGAACGCAAAGGCGAACTAGAAAAAGCAAAAAATATATATGAAGAATTGCTTGATAAAAACCCTAAAAATAGACAGGCATATCAGCGATTGAAGGATATTTTTAAAAGAACTGAAGAACTATCTAAAGCTACTCTGCTAATTGAGAATTGGATTAAATCACATCCTAATGATTTACAGGCCCATATAGAGCTTGGGGAAATATTATATCTAAACAATGATAGGTTAAATGCAGATAAAGTTTGGGAAAAGTTTGAAAATAATTATGGGAAAAACCAAAGTGCATATAGGATGCTTTTACACACATATAGCCGACTTAGTTTAACTCAAAAAATGAAGAAATTAGTTTATACAGGAAGAAGAAAATTAAATAAAAAAGATTTATTATCACTTGATTTAGCAAATTACTATTATTCTAGACAAACATATGATCTCTCTTTAGATGAATTATTGGTATATATTAAATCAAATCCAGCTCATGAAAAACTTGTCATGGATAAGATATTACTTATTAGTGATGATCCAGAAAATCACCTATTAATAGAAAAAATATTGGTTTCCAATCTAGAAGAGAACAATTTTAGAATTCACAAACTATTAGCAGGATTTTATTTTAAAATAGAAAAGTATAATGATGCATTTAATATGCATCTATCAATGGGTTTGCAAAGTAATTCTGATTTTCAGAGATGGTTAAACCTCGCAGAGAATTTGAGAAAAGAAAGTCAGTATAGATTGTCAATTGATAGTTATCAAAAACTATTAGATATTAAATCAACCCTTAACTCATCTATTATTGGAGATGCATTACTAGGACTCGGTAAAACATATGAAACCCAATTACTTGAAAATAATTATCAAAATAGATTAGTCAATTTCTATCCAGATAATATATTCTTTATTAATCAAGTACATGAATTTCAAAAGGATTCATTGAAATATATTGAATCAACATTTAATTTATATCAACAAATACTAAAAGAGCTTCCTGCGTCTACTTTTTCCTCGAAGGCGCATTATCGACTAGGAGAATTACAATTAAATATCATGAATGATTTTGAAGGAGCAAGAAATTCATATTTTTCTGCTTTTAAAGCAAGGCCAAATAATGATCTTCGAAATAATATTATCTTAAAAATAGGAGATACATATTTAGCTGAAGGAAACCTAAAGAATGCTAAAAATCATAATGAACAATACTATCAGCAAGATCGTTCAATAAAGTATATTAATTCGTTTACCATGAAAAAAATTCATTTAACATTTTTATCAGGTGATATTGATACAACAAAAATATTAATCGATTCACTTATTGCAAATACAAGTCCAAGCGATAAATATTTTAATGATCTAATGGAATTGCAAGGCATCATATCTCAATATTTTTCTTATGGCAATAAGCATGATAAGGAAGCTTTTTTATTTTATGTTAAAGCTGAAAAATATTTACAAGAATTTAAATTTATTGAAGCCGCTGAAATGTTATCATTTGTACGAGAAAACTATCCAAATACATCTATAATTCCCACAGCTATGCTAAGAGAATGCTTGTTAAGAATGGTAATTGATGATGCTAGTATATCACTTAATATAGCAAAATTATTACAGGAAACATCATTAGCTCCTGAGGGGATTACTGCACAAGGAGAGATATATGAAAAATCATATAATGATACAGAAAAAGCTATGGAGATGTATAATTTACTACTAGAAGAATATCCTATGTCTATGCTTGCAGAGCCAGTTAGAATAAGAATTAGAAAACTAAATACTATAGATAAAAGTTAAATGAAAATATTAATAACTCTTTTTCTATTAATAAAATTTTTATCTGGTGCAGATAAATTATTAATTCCTATGGATCAAATTCAAAAGGATCATTTAAAAGCTTACGGTATTGCATTTTGGATATTGGAAAAAAATATAAATATCGAATGGCTATTAAATTATAGGGGAGGTTCATTTCTTATTGATTATTATTCCCCTATAGCACAAGAATGTAGAATTAGAGGTGTAAGCTTAAAAAAGATATCTGCGAATGATCTTATAGATATTTATTCAGAAGTTGAAAAAAATAATATGGATATTGTGCTTTTGGAAAAAGCGCCTAAAATTGCTATATATACACCTGAAAATAATCAGCCATGGGATGACGCAGTTACCCTTGCATTAACTTATGCAGAAGTACCATATAAAACTTTGTGGGATAGAGAAGTTTTTGAAGGAGATTTACAAAAATATGATTGGCTACATTTGCATCACGAAGATTTCACTGGTCAGTATGGTAAGTTTTATAGGAATTATCATACAGCTCAATGGTATATAGAGCAACAAAAGAAATTTGAATCGATGGCTAAAGAACTAGGTTTTCTAACAGTACATGAACAAAAAAAAGCGCTCACACGTCTAATAAGAACATATGTTGGTAATGGTGGCTTCCTTTTTGCTATGTGTTCCGCAACAGATACATACGATATAGCACTGGCTGAAGAAGGGTTAGATGCAGCACACCATGTCTTTGACGCCACCCCTATCACGCCTAATGTGAATTCAAAACTTAATTACAAGAATACTTTTGCATTCACTGATTTTTCATTAATGACGGATCCAATGGTATATGAATTTTCTGATATTGACTTTCCACCAAGTCATAATCCTATTACGCGTGGAGCGGAAGCAGATTATTTTACTTTATTTGAATTCTCAGCAAAATATGATCCAGTCCCAACTATGTTAACACAAAATCATGTTTCAGTAATTAAAGGATTCATGGGTCAAACTACAGGTTTCAATCGAGGTAAAATAAAAAAACATGTAGTTATAATGGGTGAAGATCCAGTTTCGCCGCAAGTAAAGTATCTTCATGGAAATTATGGTCAGGGAACTTATACTTTTCTCGGAGGGCATGATCCAGAAGATTATCAACATTTTGTTGGAGATCCGCCAACTGATTTATCTTTACATAGAAATTCTCCTGGTTATAGATTAATTCTTAATAATATTTTATTTCCTGCTGCAAGAAAAAAAGAAAGAAAAACATAATTGAATAATTAAAAATGTGGTTTCAAAAAGAAATTTCTATTTCACCAAAACCTAGGGGATTTCACCTGATAACTAATGATATAATTAATAATATAAATGTTATTAGTACAGTGAAAAATGGTATCCTAAATCTTTTTATAAAACATACATCTGCTTCATTAACAATTAATGAGAACACAGACCCAACTGTTAGGGCCGATTTTGAATCTCATTTTAATCATATTGTTCCAGAACAACGGGGATATTATTCTCACACAATGGAAGGACCGGATGATATGCCAGCGCATTTGAAATCTTCAATACTTGGTGCCTCAATTAATATACCAATAACAAATGGTAATCTTAATCTTGGTGTATGGCAAGGTATATATTTATGTGAACATAGGAATCGAGGAGGAAGTAGAAAAATAATTGCAACTATAAACGGTGACAGTATTTAAGGATTATTATTCTTTTTTATAGTATTCCATATATCATCCATTTCATTTAAGGATGATTTTTCAATATTTTTACCTCTCCTACTTAACTCATTTTCAATCATTTTGAATCTAGCAACAAATTTTTTGTTTGATTTCCTAAGAGCATCATCTGCAGATACACCTAAAAATCTAGCAAGGTTAATTAAAGAAAAAATGGTATCACCAAGTTCCTCTAATATTTCATCCTTATTATTTTTTTCTTGAGCATTTTTTAATTCTTCAATTTCCTCTAATATTTTTTCCCAAATGTCATCTTCATTTTGAAAATCAAATCCAACGTAGGAAGCTTTCTCTTGTATTCTTTGTGCCCGAATAAGCCCAGGTAGGCTTTGAGGAATTCCGTCTAATCGAGAATTTCTTTTCTTCTCTTTATGTTTTTGTAATTCCCAATTTGGTTTAATATTATCTTTAACCAAGTTTTTTTTATCAAAAACATGCGGATGTCTTCTCACTAATTTCTCATTAATATTTTTTAACGATTCAGAAATATCAAATAATTCATTATCATTTGCAATGGTTGCTTGAAAAACAATATGAAGCATCAAATCTCCCAATTCTTCTTTTAAACCATCCCAATCTTTTTCATCAATAGCTTCAATAACTTCATACGTCTCCTCCAGCATATATGATATTAAAGATTCAGATGTTTGCTCCTTATCCCAAGGACAGCCCTCTGGCCCTCTTAATCTTTGAACTATTTTAATTAATTCTTCAAATTGATCTCCTATTGATGAATTACTCATAATTATTAAAATATTTTATTCCAATCAAAATCTTTCAAGTATTTATTTTCTAATTTTGTCATAATTAATTTTTCTTCCTCTGTACTATCTTTATAATTCAATAAATGTAGTGTGCCATGTATTATAAGTCTTGCAAGTTCCTTCGATATCTCTTCATCATACTCTTTTGCATTATCAATAGCTCTTTCTAAACTAATATAGATCTCACCTTCTACTTCTGTATCTGTATAATTATTAATTCTAAATGCTATTACATCAGTTAGATGATCTTTTTGGAAATATTCTATCTTTAAATTATTTAGCAATTCATCCTTAGCAAATATCAGATTGATTTTTGCTTTACTAATCAGCTCTTTCTCTAAAGTAGATTTTAAAATATTAATTGATTTTTTTTCATCTATACCTAATAAATCAAGGTCTATTTCAACATTAACATCAATCATGTATTATCGGAAGAAGTATCATTTTCAGGGTATTCTATTCTAATATGATAAATACCTCTAAGAACTGGTATCATACCAGAATTTCCATCGACAGTTCCCTTAATCTTTCGTAAATCATCAAGAGTAAGTGGGCACTCGTCCAATTGTCCATCTTCTAATCGTCCTTTTATAACCTTATCTACCATAGCCTCAATTTTTAAAATATCTGGGTTTTTTATTGATCTTACCGCTGCTTCGACAGCCTCGCATATCATTAAAATTCCTGTTTCTTTTGTATTAGGCTTTGGTCCTGGATATCGATATGCACTATCATCAACTTTTTCATCTGTATCTTTAACCGCCTCTAAAGCCATTCGATAAAAATATTCGACTCTAGATGTTCCATGATGCATTGGGATAAAGTCACTTACAATATTAGGCAATCCATAATCGTTTGCCAGTTTTAATCCATCAATAACATGTTTTCTAATAATTTTTGCGCTCATAGCTGGTGTTAAAGAATCATGTTTATTATCACCCATAAACTGATTCTCAATATAATACTCAGGTCTTTCCATTTTACCTAAATCATGATAATAGGCCCCAACTCTACACAGCAAGGACCTTGCATTAATTGCATCAGAGCAAGCCTCAGCCAAATTCCCTACTACTACACTATGATTGAAGGTGCCATTTGCTTCTTGTTGTAATCTTTTTAATAATGGATGATTAAAGTCTAGAAGTTCAACTAGTGATAGATCAGTCGTAATCCCAAATGATACCTCAAGAATAATTATTAAACCATAAGTAATAATAGGAGAAAAAATACTATTTACAATTAGATAACCTAAATCAGCGCCCATCGTACTAAAATTATGCCCAATAAAAAGACCATGGCTTAAGACAATAATTATACTTGCTCCTATAAGTGAAAATATTGCAGTGATAAATTTGCTTCTAGTTCGAATTCTCCTTACAGTATATATAGCTATTGATGACATGAATAAACCTGTTACAATAAACTCCAGATTATTACCAATCATAATCCCTACTAAAAGCACTATTGATGTCGTACCCATAAATCCTATACGAGCATCAAATAAAATTGTTAATAACATTGCCGCAACAGTAATGGGTATTAAGAATTCAGAAAAGTCAAGTTGGTAAACAAATAAATTTGCTATTATAATTATAAACACATAAATAATAGCAATAACTAATAACATTTGCCATTTCTCAAAAATATGCGATCGAAAGATTGATAAAAATGTAAAGAAATATGAAATTAAGATTCCTATGATTAATAAGCGACCCATGTAAGTTATAAAGGTATCTTTTAAACCAAGTGTGCGATTTTCTTTGCTTATTTCTACTGCCAAAGATTGTAGTTTTTGTAAATCCTCTTCATTTATTCTTTGATTAGCATCAACTATCATTTCATCTTTTAGTACTATTCCTTTACTCCTAGGAACACGGTCTAAACTAGCATTTTGTCTTCTTTCTGTTGTTTGCTTATCGTAAATCAAATTTGGTATCATAAATTCAACAATTAAGTCATAACCTAATTCTCGTCTTATATCATTTTCATCATTATATATACTAGTGATTTCTTTTTTTGCTTCAGTCCATGCTTCATTAAGATCATCTAATTCGCTTAAACTATACAATATTGGTATATCACCATTATCTACTGTCAATTGGTTGCTAACAATAATCGATTCATTAATATCTAAAATTCCAATTGCCCATCTATTCCTACATATTTGTAAAATATCTTTTTGGAATTCTTTTAAAGAATACTGTGGGCCTCCTTGAGAAACGGGCATTAAAAATTTATTCCAGTCTTCTTTATCCTTCGCAAAAGAATATAATTTATAAAATTCAATTACTTTTTGTGATAAAGAAGCACTATCGGATGATGCAATGGATTTTGCTTCTAGAAATTTATCCGTATATCGGTAATCATAAACTAGATTCCTTGAATTCAATAAATCTTTATTTACTAGGCGTATATCATTAGAAAAAAGGAAAAAGGAAGATAAATTTGATGATTGCTTATCAACAATTTCTTGTTTTCGATTAAAAATAAACGGCTCTGCTTTTAAGGTATTATTTAAATCTTCCTCAAGTTTTACTTTGGTTTTTAGAATAGGAAAATTATAAGGGGCAATAATTGGTTCTCGAGCTATATCATCAATATTATAACTGTATTGTAAAGATCTTCCTCTTTGAAAAAATAAGGATAGTATAATCGTTAAAGATATAAGAATTGAAATCTGTTTATAATTATTGCTAAGAAATATTCTTATTCTCTCTACGAGGGATTGACTGTTATTTTTTCTAATCAAACTAACGACTCAACTTTTTTTAATATTTGTTTTAAAATAATTAAACGCTGAACCTCACTTGTTCCTTCTCCTATTTCAAGGATTTTTGCATCTCTAAAATATCGTTCTACATCATAATCTTTAACATATCCATATCCACCATGTATCTGAATTGCATCTGTAGTAATCTTCATAGCAGCTTCACTTGCAAACAATTTTGCCATTGCAGCTTCTTTTATAATATCATGTCCGTTATCTTTTTTCCATGCTGCGTGAAAAGTCAACAGTTTTGCAGCTTCAATTTGTGTAGCCATATCTGATAGTTTAAATCCAATCGATTGAAAATTATTAATTTCTTTTCCAAAGGCCTTACGTTCTGTAGAATATTTTAGTGCTTTTTCATACGCTCCTTGAGCAGTTCCTACTGCTAAAGCTGCAATTGAAATCCTTCCTCCTGTTAAAATTTTCAAAAATATTTTAAATCCTTCTCCTGGTTCTGCAATCATATCTGATTCACTTATTAACATATTATTAAAGAATAATTGTCTTGTATCGCTTGCCTTCCAACCCATCTTTTTTTCTGGTTCAGATATAGTTAATCCATCAATATCTGTAGGGATAATAAATGCACCAATACCTTTATTTTTTCCATCTTCAATTATTTGTGCAGTAAAACTTAATAAACCAGCAACTCCTGCATTTGTAATAAATATCTTACCACCATTAACGATATAGTTATTTCCTTTTCTTTCTGCAGTTGTTCTTGTTGCACCCGCATCACTGCCCGCCTCTGGCTCTGTCAATCCAAATGCGCCAAGAATTTTTCCAGTAGCTAATTTTGGTACATATTTCTTCTTTTGCTCTTCAGTGCCAGAAAGCACTATAGGCATTGTCCCTAAAGAAGTATGTGCTGCTACTGTAATTGCAATAGAGGCATCAGCCTTTGCTAATTCCATAATTGCTGCTGCATAAGCAACATTATCCATGCCGGATCCACCATATTTTTTTGGCACTGGTATGCTCAATATACCTAGATCTCCTAATTTGCTTATTACTTCAGATGGAAATCTGCTTGTTTGATCAATTTCTTTTGCTATAGGTATAATTTCAGATTTAGCAAAATCTGAAATCATTTCTATTAACATATTATGTTCATCTGTAAAGAAAAGTGTATCCATAAACGAAATATTATTATACTATATCATTAATAATATAGCTACCAACGGATAGCGGTAGATGCCCAAGTAAATCCTGCTCCAAATGCAGCTAAAATAATTATATCATCAGAAGAAAATAGTCCTTTTTCTCTTGCTTCACACATTGCAATAGGAATTGATGCAGCAGTAGTATTACCATAATTTTTTATATTACTAAATACTTTATCCATTCCAACGCCCATACGCCTGGCAACCGCTTCACTTATACGGTGGTTAGCTTGATGAGGTATAATTTGGGCAATATCATCTATGGTCAATTTATTTGCATCCAATGCCTCATTTATAACTTCAGGAAATCTTCTGACTGCATTTTTGAAAACTTCTCGCCCATTCATATAAGGGAGGTGTTTTCCTTCATCTAAAATATCTTTTGTAAGGCGAGGATTATTTGAGGTTCCTGGGGCTTCACACCATAATTCCTTTAAAAATTTACCATCTGAATGCAAATGAGTAGATAAAATTCCTTTATTACTATCAGTCGCTTGCAAAATAGCTGCTCCAGCTCCATCAGCAAAAAGAACAGAAATATTTCTGCCTTCATCTGAAATATCTAAAGCTGTGGATTGAACCTCCGCACCAACGACTAAAATGGTTTTATATTGTTCAGTTCGAATAAATTGATCTCCAATTGAAAGAGAATAAATAAAAGCTGAGCATGCAGCCTTAATATCGAAAGCTCCAACTTTTCTCATCTCAAGTGCATGCTGTATTTGATTGCTTATACCAGGAAAAAAATAATCGGATGTAAGTGTAGCACATATTACTAAATCAATATCATTCGCATCTATTTTAGCATCTAACATCGCATTTTTTGCAGCCTTAATTGCCAAAATTGATGTATTGCTTTCTTCGCCAACCCAATGTCTTTGAGTTATACCAGATCTTTTTTGAATCCACTGATCATTTGTATCCATAATCTTTTCTAAGTCTTGATTGGTTACAATTCTTTCAGGAACATTAAAACCTATACCTGTAATTTGTGCTTTTTTCATAACTTTTTATCTACGTTTAATATCAGTTTACTATAATTCTTCTACAAGAGTTTTTAATATTTAGATAAATATAAATTATTGATAGTCTGAAAAAATCTATAAGCCGAGTTTTGTCTCCTTTGAAATACAAAGGTCAGTGATCATTCCTCTGGGATAATCGTTGCCGGTTACCTCAAGCGACCTACCCGCTTCTCATAGTGATACGAACAATATCTGGAAGCTTATTCGATCTTGCACCAAGTGGGGTTTACAAGCTCTCTTAGTCACCTAAGAGACTGGTGGTCTCTTACACCACCCTTTCAGCCTTGCTTGAAATTTGCCAAAACAAATCCATTAGCGGTTTACTTTCTGCTGCACTTTCCATATCTAAAAGACTCCTCCCGTTAGGAGGCACTCTGTTCTGCGGTGCTCGGACTTTCCTCTCTGAATTTCAGAGTAATCACTCAATTTTCTCAGACTATCAAAAAACTGGAGGAGATTAAAGGGGTTATGGAAAAAATCCAAGTAAGAAATTTAAAATATAGTTTATTTTTTATAATAAATAAAACGACTACATATATCGCAATTATAATAATTATCCTTATCACGAAGATCAGCAACATCTTGAGGGGGAATAACAAATCCGCAACCACCACAAGCACTTCCTTCAAGATTAACTACAGCAAGACCTTCTCTTGCTGTACCAATCCGCGTATATCTACTTAAAACAGATTCATCTATATTCACCAATTTTTTGTGACGTTCTTTTTCTAATGCAGATTTATTTTCTGCTGATTCAGAGATTAATTCCTCTAGCTTTACCCGTCTGACTGATAAATCTTCGCTTAATGATTCAAGATTTTCTTCTTTTTCATTAATATCATTACTTAATGTTTCTTTTTCTTCTTCAAATTCAAGATCTTTAAGCTCAACTTGATCTAATTCTTGTTTTAAATATTCTATCTCCTGAGTAAGCGCATCATACTGCTTATTTGACGTGACTAAAGATAATTGATCTTTTAGCTTATTAATCTTTTCTTTAAGGTCAGTCATCTGGTGTTCTGCTTTATTTAATGATAATTCGATTTCTTTAAGACGACCTTTTCCTTCTTTTACATCATTTATTAATCCTTCTTCTTTAGAACGTAATTTGTCAACTTTCTTTGGTAAATCACCTAACAGTTCATTTATATCTCTTAACTGAGTATCTAAATCTTGAAGTTCGATTAAAGGTAAAATTTTACTCATCTAATTAATATCTCCATAAAAAAAGCACCTGATTAGGTGCATTTACATTGTTCTTTTTTGTGCCTTTAATTTTTAATAAAAAATTCAGCGATCTATTCATTCGAAATAAATCGATTTTTTGGACTAAATTGGTTCATAGCGGGGCAGAATATACATTAATTTCCTCAAGAAAAATTTAAGAAAAATGAATATTATAGATAAAAAATTATTTTACATCATGATTTTATATCCCCTTCTAACTGCGCAGCAAGTAGATCATATTGAATTACCTATGGATATTAGTGAAACTACTTTTAATGCATCAATACCAAAACCAATTGAAATATTTAATCATCATTTAGGTGAACAACACACCCGAACTGATCAAATCATTGATTACTTTTATGCTGTTGAGAACAAAAGTAATAGGGTTGTAGTAGAAGATCATGGCTCTACACATGAAGGTCGTAGATTAATTCATGCAATAATTACTAGCGTTGAAAATCAAAATAATTTACATGAAATATTAAATAATAATAGAAATCTATTTTTGAACCCGAACAAAGTTTCAAAAAAAACAATTAAGAAAATGCCTGTGGTTGCATATTTCGGATATTCAATCCATGGTGATGAGGCTAGTGGTAGCGAAGCTGCTATGTTATTATTGTATCATTTAAGTGCAGGATCAAGTATAGGCATTAGAAATTATTTAAATAACATTGTATTAATTATAGATCCTATGCTAAATCCTGATGGCAGAGATCGTTTTGTAAACTGGGTAAATGGGAATCGGGGCCATGTACCCACGCTTGATATAAATGATAGAGAGCACAATCAACCATGGCCAAGTGGAAGAACAAACCATTATTTATTTGATTTAAATCGAGATTGGCTCCCCGCTACTCAACCGGAATCAAAAGCAAGGCTTAGCTTATACTATAAGTGGCGCCCCCAAATTGTAGTAGATTTTCATGAAATGGGAAGAAACAGGACGTATTTCTTTCAACCAGGAATCCCTAGTAGAAATAATCCTAATACTCCGAAGAATGTAATTTATTTAACTAATCAACTTGCAGAGTATCATGCTGAAGCTCTTAATAATATTGGATCATTATATTATTCAAAAGAAAGCTACGATGATTTTTATTATGGGAAAGGGTCTACATTTCCTGATATTACTGGAGCAGTAGGTATTTTATTTGAACAAGCATCTTCAAGAGCATTAAAAACGACCACAACTAGTGGTGAATTAAGCTATGCGTTTACAATTAAAAACCATTTTAATGCATCTCTAGGAACATTAGAAGGGTTATGGAAAATGAAAGATAAATTTCTAACCCACCAACGAAACTTTTATCGCGATGCATCAAAAGCATCCATTCAGTTTTCTACAAAGGCCTATTTAATTAACACTGAATACAAAAAAACTAACGTGCGATTCTTGCTAGATAATCTTTCCCATCATCAAATCAAGGTATATTCATTAAAAAAACCTTATGCTGCAAATAATATAAAATTTGATCCAGGTAAAGCTGTACTTATTCCGGTAGATCAACCACAGTCTCGATTAATTAAATCAATAATGGAAAAAGTTACTGATTTTAATGATTCATTATTTTATGATGTTTCTTCTTGGTCTTTACCTCTATCTGCTGGAGTTGAATATATTGAATTAAAACAGAATCCTAGTGCAATTATAGGAAAGGAACTGCCAGATAATTTTTTTACTACTGGGCAAAAAATAGGGGGGCGTGCAACATATGCCTATATTATGAAATGGGGTGATTACTATGCTCCTAGAGCATTATATAGAATTTTGGATAGTGGAATTTCACCGCTGATGGCAATGAAACCATTTTCAATTACAATTAATGGGGGAAAAGAAGAGTTTGAAAAAGGATCAATAATTGTTCCACTTGTACAAAGAGATAATCATTCAAATGTAACCAAGGATGATGTGCATAATATCATACGTAAAATTGCTACTGAAGAATTTATTAATATTTATGCCGTGAATACTGGCCTATCAAATTATGGACCGGATTTAGGAGGGTTACATGAAGTTATAAATATACCAAAAGTAGCTATTTTATCTGGAAAAGGTACAAGCGCCTATAGCGTTGGACAGGTTTGGCACCTACTCAATGAAAAAATGCATATCCCAGTATCATTAATTAACACAGATAACTTAAACAGAACTCTATTAGATAATTATAATGTGTTAATTATGAGTGATGGAAGCTTCAGTCAAATTGATTCTAATAATGTAAAATCTATCAAATCTTGGATAAATAGAGGCGGCTGTTTTATATCAACAGGAACCGGATCAGAATGGGCAATAAATAACAAAATTATTAGTGAAACCATAAAAGAAATAAAAAAAGACACGCTTGATATAGCCTATGAAAATGTTCAAGCAAAAAAAGGGGCACAACGTATTGGAGGGGCAATTTTTCAAATTAATTTAGATAATACACATCCTATTGCGTATGGCTATCAAAGAACTCTTCCAGTTTTTAGAAATAATGAAATATTTTATGAACTATCGACTGCCGATGCAGCAAATGTCGGACGTTACACTACAAAACCTCTTATGAGTGGCTATATATCAGATGAAATGAATAAAGAAATCAATAATTCAGCTTCAATAATTGCTCACAATGTAGGTAGTGGCAGCGTAATTCTATTTGCAGATAATCCGCATTTTAGAGCATTCTGGTTTGGCACAGAAGGATTATTTTTAAATGCAATATTCTTTGGTAAATCATTTTAGTTTAATATTTAATTTATTAAAAAGAATCTACTGTTCTATATGCATCAATTACTGCTTGTTCTCCAGATTTTCCTGATTTAGAGTTACCGTGTTCCATCCCTAGAACACCTTTATATCCTTTTTCATAAATATGCTTAAAAATATTCTTATAATTAATTTCCCCAGTTGTTGGTTCTTTTCTACCCGGGTTGTCACCAATTTGAAAATAAGCAATTTCCTCCCATGCTTTATCTATATTTGGAATAATATTCCCTTCTGAAATCTGTTGATGATAAATATCAAATAAGATTTTACATGAAGGACTGTTTACCGATCGACAAATTTCATATGCTTGAGGAATTTCACGCAAAAATTGTCCCGCATGATTTGACCACCAATTTAGTGGTTCTAATACCATAATTAAATCATGTGGCTCTAGCACTTCACTTGCTCTTCTTAAAGCTTCTATAACATTTGCGGTTTGATAAGCTGATTCTTTTCCTAAATCCACATGCCCTGGAACAACAGTCATCCATTTAGCATTAACGCGCTTTGCAACATCTATTGAATCTTTAATATCTTTTATAAATTGATCCCGGTAATTTCTATCACCACTAGTGAGATTTGGAAAGTCCCAATAAATTTTATGGGCAACAAAAACACCCATAGTCATACCCAATTTGTTCATTGTTTTTGCGATACGGTTTTGGTCTGAAACTGAACGATCTTTCATCCCATTATCTTCAAGGGAAAGGAACCCCATATCATACATGAATTGAATTTGATCAACCAAATCACTTCCACTATGTTTACTAAACATTCCAAAGTGTGGTGCATAAAGAAGATTAAATGGATGATTTTCTCTATTTTTTTTGGGTCCACCATAAAGAAGTCCGCCTATAGTTGGAATCGTGGTAGCTAAAAGACTATTTTTTATAAATTTTCTTCTTTTCATTAATCTATCCTTTCAAATTAAATAAATTTTGTTACACCAGGAATAGGAATAGGGTATTTACCGTGTTTATCTGGATAAACAGGCGCACTATCTTCAAATGAAGTCAAATTGTTGGGTACAATATTTAAATTAGATGACAATGCTTCATCCCACGTAATTTTCTGCCCTGAATAAGTAGCCATTCTTCCTAATATTGCTGTCAGCGTACTATTTACTCCCCTTTGAAAATCTTTATATAAATATTCACCTTCCTTTATTGCTGCAAAAAGCTCATTGTGCTCCTGCTGATATGGGTTAATATCATTTTCACCATCATGTAAATATAATTTTCTACCACGATGAGATTGTATTAAACCGTAATTACCACTATGGACATGAATATTCCCTTGCGATCCTTGGAAAACTTCATCTACTCGATTCATGCATCCAGGTTGATGGCGGCATTGGCTAGAAATTACTTGTCCTTTTGGATATGTAAATTCCACAAAATGATGATCAAAAATTTGTCCATTATCTTTTCCATTCCTTATTTCTCTTCCGCCCATTCCTTGAGCAGAAATAGGCGTAGCTCCAATAAACCAATTAGCAACATCTAGATTGTGAATGTGCTGTTCTACAATATGATCTCCGCATAACCAATTAAAATAATACCAATTACGCATCTGGTACTCTAATTCAGTTTGATGTGGATTACGTGGTCGTACCCAAACGCCTGCTCCATTCCAGTAAACTTGACCAGAAATAATTCTTCCAACAGATCCTCTACCAATAAGTTTTTTAACCTTACGATACGAACGTTGATAGTGTCTTTGTAAACCAACAACTACATTCAATTTTTTCTTTATAGCAAGTTTCCCTGCATCTATGACTTTCTTTATCCCAACAATATCAGTTGCTACAGGTTTTTCCATAAACACATGTTTATTATTTTCCACAGCATAAGTAAAATGTTGCGGTCGGAAACCTGGAGGTGTTGTTAGAATAACAACATCAGCCATATCTATTGCTTTCTTATATGCATCAAACCCTATGAAACTTGTTTCTTTTAATACGGATAACTGCTCAGAATCGCCATATTTTTCTACAAGTGAATCCAAACACGATTGCGTCTGATCTTTGAAAACATCTGCTATTGCTACTAATCTAACATCGCGATCCGAAGCAATAGCCTGTATAGCTGCTCCTGTACCTCTTCCTCCACATCCAACAAGCGCTACTTTTATTTCTCCATCCCATGAATTATATTTTTTTGTAGTCGCAGATAGTTTATTAAATATGATTCCTGCAGCTGCAATTTTAGCTGAGTTTCCCAAAAATTTTCTCCTATTTATTGTATGATTTTGTTGTTTTTTCATATTTTAATATTCCTTTATAGGTTTAATCCAATATTTTTCTAACTCATTTTTATTGGCTATAGATTTGGGCCTAATAATTCTAAATCCTACATGTACAGCATCTGTATGCCACCATAAGCTCTTTGGGGACTGGGGATCTCTTCTTTTCCATAATTCCTTTGAATAGCCTCTCGCTGCTGAGCGCAACCTTGCTGGACTATCTTTAAATGAACCTCCACGAACTACGCGAGGATATAATCTTTCCGCAAATTGTACTGGATCAATTTGTACATTATTATTAACAGAATATCCTTGTGAATTATAATAATCTAATACCCACTCTGCGGCATTACCATGCATATCATATATACCTAAGGCATTTGGTTCTTTTAATCCTCCTTTATGTAATTTTCCATCACTATTTTTTTTATACCATGCATACCGTTTAATTGATATGCTTGCCTTGCCAAATGAATAAGATTCTTCTGATCCTGCGCGACACGCATACTCCCATTCCACCTCGGTAGGCAACCTGTAAAAATTCCCTGTTTTTGCAGTTAGCCATTTACAAAATTGTGAGGCAGCATACTGAGTAACATTTATAACAGGATGACCTGGCTGATTATAATTTTCATAGGGCATTGTTGCTCCAGATATAGCATCAATATCCATATTATACTTTTCATTATCTACTAATAATGAATCAATATTTCTAAGTAAAAATAATTCGTATAAATCCCAGGAAACTTCTAATGAACTTATCCAGTAATCGCTTACGAAGACTTGATGTGTTGGTCCTTCATCTTCACGTCTTCTTTTTTCTGATTCAAGGCTTCCCATCCTAAATTCTCCTCCAGAAACAGGAATCATTCGAATACTTTGATCTGTACCAATTAATGTTTCATCATATTCCACAAATTTTGAATTATCTATTTGAGCAAATAAGATGGAAACAAATATTAGAAATGGAAATCTATCCAAATTGATAATTAAAATAACTTTGGAATAAGCATCCCTGTTTTCTGTTTATACTCTTTCCATTCAGGATAACGAGACATGGAAGCTTCTTTCTGTAAAATATTGACCAAGAATACTCCAATCCAAACCCAAGCCAAAATAGCCCATGGAATCCAATGTTGAACTATCATCGCATACGATGCATAAAGCATAATCTCTCCAAGATAATTTGGATGCCGAATATATTTAAATAAGCCTTCCTTAATAAGTCCCTGATGATATTTTAATGTATAATATTTCTGACAATCAGCTACCATCATAATTACAACACCTAAAGTGTGTATACTGATTGCAGCTGTTAATATTGGAATACTTGCCATTTTTTGATCTGGTCCCAATATTCCTGAAATTAAAAGGAATGGGAAAACCCAGTAAAGACCCAACACTAATATAAATGCCATAAGTCCACCGCCAACAGTTACCTTTTTTTTCCAACTTCTATCAGGAAATGCAAAATGTTTTAACATCCAGCAAAAACCATACATTCCATGTAAAGCTAGATAAACACTTGCGGATACAGAAAAATTTTGATAAAAATTCATTAATAATAGTATGTAAAAAAAAGTACCAGTTTTTTGGAAATTAATGACCCAGGATAATTTTAATATTTGTGGACCTCCAAGAAATCTTTCAGTCATAAAACTTGTAAAACGAGCCCAATGAAACCATAATGGTACATTCGATTGCTTCTCATTCATAATGTCCTCCTTAATATTGGATTATGATAGTAACAATTTATTAAAATATTCTCACTCTATCAGTTGAGATTCTCATCAGAAAAAGGGTTGTTTGGGTGAACCATGGGTACGAAACGCACCGGTATAATAGTTTTTTCATTTATATTTGAATCCGATGTTTTTGAAATGACTTTTAGTTCCTGCCAATATTTACCAACAGGAATTACTAGTTTTCCTCCAGTTTTTAATTGTTTAATAAGCGCCTCTGGTATTGTATCGGGCGCTGCAGTTACGATTATACAATCAAATGGTGCTTCAGTAGGCCATCCTTTGTATCCATCTCCCCAACGTACATACACATTATGTATCTCTAATTCTTGCAATACTTTTTTTGCTTGTACAGCAAGAGATTTTACTATTTCAATTGTGTATACTTTATTAGATAATAATGATAGTATAGCAGATTGATAACCAGAACCTGTGCCAATCTCTAAAACTTTTTCTTTACCAGATAAACTCAATAATTCAGTCATAAGAGCAACAATATATGGTTGTGAAATTGTCTGGCCTTCACCTATAGGTAACGGACTATCATCATACGCATAAAGGACCATATCAGTAGGTACAAATTTATGTCGTGGGGTGTTACTTAATACATCCAAAACTTTTGGATCTACTATACCACGATCTTTAATCTGCTTTTTCACCATCGTTTGTGCAGCAATTTTCCAATCGGAAGGAAAATCATTGTTATTATTCTGATCTGCATTTCCAAACAAAGGTAAAACTAATATGGTAAATGATTGTATTAATAATTTTACCTTCATAGAATAAAAAAACTATTATTTAATTGCTGAATTAATTTCCTCTATGAAACTATCCTGTAGTTTTTGCATTCCTTCTATCCACCCTTCATAATCTGCAGCTTTAAATTGAATGTATTCCCTGACTTGTTTATGAGGGGTAACCAAAAACTGATCATTTTCAATTGCTTCTAATGTATCATTTGCAACAACCTCAGGTTCAATCATTCCATCTATTCCAGCAACGCCAGCTCCTTGTGCAGTCATTGCTGTTCGTACAGCTTGTGGGCAGATACACGATACCCCAATTCCATCCTTTCCATATGTAATCTTCAACCATTCAGCCAAACTAACAACCGCATGCTTGGTTACTGAATACGTAACTGAACCTAGCTGTGATAATAGACCAGCAGCGGAAGCTGTAAAAACGAAATGACCTGATCCACGATCTAACATCTGTTGAAGCACATGTCGGACACCATATATATGCGACATGAGGTTTGTATCAATCATTTTGCGCCACTGTTCATTGCTAAGTTTTAAAAAATCTTCATATGCCCCAATACCTACATTTGAACAATATATATCTATATCGTGTTCACATGCATTAATCATCTTTTTTACATCTTCTTCTTTAGTAACATCCGTTGTAATTGCTGTACCATTGATTTTATCTGCTACATCTTTCACTCCATCTGTATTGATATCTGAAACAATAATATTTTTGGCGCTCGCATTATAAAAAGCAATCGCAAGAGCTTCACCAATTCCACTGGCAGCCCCTGTTATAATAACATTTGTATTTTTTATTTGGATTATGGACCTTAAATAATATTTGTTATTGGATTATGAAGCTTTTATTAATCTTCATCTAATATTTTATTAGGCTGATAATCCATTGCTTTTAATGCAACGCTTTTAAAGCCCACATTGGATCCATGTTCCCCAACATTGAGTCTTTCCAAAGATGATTTAAACGGAAATCCTTTTGCCCAAGTTCTTGAATAACCTTTTTCCTTGGATATAAATGCTTGATCATGAATTTCTATGCGATATTTAAACTTTGGATTGTATGCAATAAGAGCTATTCTATCTTCTACTTTTGAATTATCATATCTATAAGCGCCCCGATGCTTACCTAAATTAACTTCCCAAATTAAATATCCTTCTTCATATAATTCCATCGTAATAGGTAATGGGGCTCCCGTAATCTCTGAACGGTTGTAGTCATCATCTTTAAATAAACATGATGTTATTTCCACAGAGTACATTTGCTTTCGCTGTAAAATTTGATCACAGGAGAAAAAGGATAAGCAAGTAATAAGTACTAAGGTTTTTCTCATTCTAAAATAAAGTTTGAAGTTTCATTGCAACGCTCATATCTCCAGACACTTGAATCTGTCCGCCCATAAAAGCTGCCATTGGGTTTAATTCTCCAGATAACATTGATTCAAAATCATCAAGACTCATATCTATAGTACATTGAGTTTCAGAATCATCTGTTGATACTACATTGGAATCGCCTGTGCCATTAATTACAATCTGGGAATCTCCAAAGTTAAATTTTATACTTGCACCCATTGGGCTTGTGTTGCCAGCCATCTCTGATACCTTTGTAATTATATTTTCTAAACTCATCGGTAATATACTCCTAAAATTTATTGCAAAAGGTATTTTACGATTATACGATTAGCAAATTTGTACATAAATTGTCATTATTCAAATTATTTAGACGATCAAATAATTAGAATTGAAAGGGAAAATCATGAAAAAATTCATTCTATCTACATTTTTACTAATAACTATGATCGTAGTTAGTTGTGAAGATGATGAATCTACCGTTGAAGCACCAACTGCAAGATTCACTTACATCGTACATCAAGATGACGGGTTAATTATTAATTTTACAAATTCATCATTAAATGCCGACACATATATCTGGGACTTTGGTGATGGTTCGTCTTCAGCAGAATTGAATCCAAATCATACGTATGAAGCTAGTGGAACATATACTGTAAGTTTGACTGCAACAAATTCTGGGGGATCTGATGTGGCTTCTGAAGAAATTGAAGTCACAGGTGCTTTAACATATGCCGATCTTGTGGATACTTGGAAAGTGGCTCCGGAAGCTGGTGCATTAGCTGTAGGGCCAACCCAGGGTGATGGAAGTTGGTGGTCATTATCGGAAGCTGACGTTACAACAAGGTCATGTTTCATGGATGACAAATATACGTTAGGAAGTGATGGCTCATTCTTCATTGCAATGGATGGCGAAACTTGGCTGGAAGCAGCCTTTCAAGGAGTGGATTCTGATCAGTGTGGTACACCTGTTGCCCCTCATGATGGCTCTGGCTCATACACATATGAATCAAATGCTTTTGATGCTACTCTAACTTTATCTGGTGAGGGTGCCTTTATGGGTTTACCTAAAGCCAATAATAATGGTGAGCTTCCAAACACTGATGTTCCAACATCAATCACCTATACAATTACTGAGTTTGTCAGAGATGGTGCTGGCAAAAGACTTGTTTTAGATATTGAATGTGATTTTGGTCTTTGGTGGCGTTTTACGTTTGTTTCACAATAAATTCATACCGATAATATTAGGCGGCTGAACAATCAGCCGCCTAATATTATCAAATCAATCTTGATATTTTTCATACTATAAAACACAATCTAAAGGCAAAGAATAATTAACTTTAAATATGGAATTTCTAAGAAAATTCTTAATCGCATCTATTGTATTTCCTTTTTTTTCATGTAATAATGATACCAAGGATAGCCCCCCTAGCGTATATATAGAAAGTGTTCAAGTAGAAGAAGGAAATACAAATAATAATCTTGAAATAACTTTAACGTTGTCTAATGCTGTTGATTATGACCTTTCTGTGGATGTGCGTACTGTAGATGGAACGGCGATGAAAGATAAAGATTATACTGATTTATACGAAATAATTGTCTTTTCTGCTGGGCAAGAACAGTCCTCATTTAATATTGAGATTCTTGGTGATGATACTCCGGAGGATAATGAAATATTTTCAATTAGACTTGAAAATCCATATAATGTAACCATAGAAAATAATATAGCTACGGTTACGATCATTAATGATGATGAGCATATTTTTTCTATCCCGGAAACTGGCTATTCCACTCCCGAAACATATGAAGGCATGAATTTAGTGTGGAGCGACGAATTTGATGGATCTACTATTAACATGAATAACTGGACATTTGAGATTGGTACAGGAAATTGGGGATGGGGAAATAATGAATTACAATATTATCAAGAAGATAATTCAAGTATAATTGAAGGGAATCTTGTGATTGAAGCAAGAAGACAAACACTAGACAATAGTAATTATACATCTTCCCGATTAATTACAAGAGGGAAGCAATCTTTTCGATACGGTCGTGTGGATATACGCGCAGTTATGCCGGAAGGTCAAGGAATATGGCCAGCCTTATGGATGCTAGGGAGCAATCATCAACAAGTTGGTTGGCCTGCGTGTGGTGAAATTGATATTATGGAAATGATAGGCGGTGGCGATGGAAGAGATAATGTGCTTCGAGGAACCGCACATTGGAATCAAGGAGGTACCGTATCGTATGGTCAAGGATATACACATGAATCTAACTTAAGCGAAGAATATCATGTGTATTCCATTATGTGGGATGAACAAAATATACGCTGGTATTTTGATGATATAAACTTCAACACCATGGATATAACACCAGCGGAATTAAGTGCGTTTCATAATAATTTCTATTTTATAATGAATGTTGCGGTTGGTGGGGAATGGCCAGGTAGCCCGGATAATACAACTTTTTTCCCTCAATGGATGATCGTTGATTATATACGAGTATTCCAAGAAAACTAATTAAAGCTTTTTTCTATTAATTCAATCCAATTAATTTTTTCATATTATCTATGTAATCAATAATTGTTTATTTTTATATAGATTGAGACGTAAAATATATGAATTAATAGCTATAAAGGATTTAATCATGAAAATTACCAGATTATTAAAATTATTTTTCATTCTTTCAATTATCTTCGTTCCATCATGTGGTGATAATGATGAAGAGATTATAGTACTGGAAGAGGTTACGCTTATTTCATTTGAAGAAGCAACATTCTCTGAAGACGAATTCATCATTTATTTAACGGAAGATCCCATCGGAAAAACATTTTCTTTCGGGCCTGGGACATACAGTTTTGCAAATACAATTCCACTGGCAGATATTGATAATCTTACTATTAAAGGTGCCGGGATTAATGAAACGTATTTTGATTTTAGTAATTCCACTTCTACCACCGGTGAAGGAATTGCTGCCGTAGATTGTTCTAATTTACTTTTCTGTGGATTTACTGTTCAAAACACGAATGGCGGAAATGGTATCACAGCAAGAAATATTACAGGACTTAGATTCGATGGAGTTGGTGTTGTATGGTCAGAAAGAAGTTCAGATAATGGAGCGTATGGTATATATCCTGTGGAGAGCGATGATATTATTGTAGAAAATTGTTACACCCAAGCAGCTGTTGACGCAGGCATATATTCTGGTCAAAATCAACGGGTAATTATGAGAAATAATGTAATGACGCTAAATGTTTTTGGAATGGAAGCGGAGAACAATATAGATGTAGAGATATATGGAAATGAATTTACTAGAAACACCACTGGTCTATTGACATATGACCTTTTTGGCGTTAGCAGAATTAAATCCGGTTCTAACTGTAAAGTCTATAACAATACATTTACAGATAATAATGAAAGTAATTTTGCCGAATTAGGAAGTGGCCTGGCAGCAGATGTCCCGCCTGGTTTTGGGATTTTATATTCTGCCACTACCGCATTAGAAATTACAGGTAATACATTTGTTGACAATGAATGCGGTGCAGTACTTGGAGTTGCATATTTTCTAGTAGATTTTAATTTTGATCCTAATGAGGATTCATCATTTACCTTTTTGAATGAAGATATTTACATACATGACAATTCATATAGTAGCGGTGGTGGAACGTATAATGTAGCTGGAATATTAGACCGACCAGCAGGTCCACTTGTATGGTACACTATAGCCTTGAATGGAAATGTTAGACCAGACATTTTCCTAGATGACCAGGACTATACTGCTGGTGGGGCTCCATATGCTGGTTCAAGAGCCGTGATTGAGGAGTCTTCCGATGTAGTATTAATTGAGGCTAATTTTGTGCAGGCTGGTGATGGTATCATTACAATAACCTCAACATCATTAGATGATTTTACTGGTACAGGAACTACTCATACCAATTTTGATTTAGTTGATACGCCATCGGATTGCGTAGAATAGGTCCGGTCTATCAAATATGCAAAAAATATTCTTTATTGTCATTTTATTTTTAATTACACTGCTGAGTAGTTCATGTAATATTGAAGATAAATATGCTCCAATAAATGAATATGCAAATATTGATTTAAGTCAAGTACCCTTTAGCAACCTCTCGGATTATGGATTCTTTTCAGGGGATATGAATGCATTAAACCCTGTCCAAGGTGTATATCCATACAATCTGACTGCCCCATCCTTCGCTGACTATTCATCCAAAGAACGCTTCATCTATTTACCCCAAGGTACGCATATGGAATATCAAGGAGATTTTAATGCATTAAAGTTTCCAATTGGTACAATCATCATAAAAAACTTTATGTATTATAATGATATTAGAGATAAATCACTTGGTAGAAAAATGATTGAGACCAGGCTCCTTGTAAGAAAAGAAACGAAATGGAAACCATTTAGTTATCAATGGAATGATGAACAAACTGAAGCCACTAGATTAATCGTAGGGGGCACAGTAACATCTTCAACAATTGCTGAAGATGGAAATTTGAAAGAAATTCCCAGATATGTCATACCAAGAGAATTGGATTGCAGAACATGCCATAATCTGAATGAAGAGATGACCCCTATTGGTCCTAAACCAGCAAATTTGAATCGCCCAATGGAGGATGATTTATCTGTAAATCAAATAGATAATTTTATGGAAGAAGGCATTCTTAGTGGAGCCCCTACTGCCATAAGTCAGATTCCTGATTATTCAGATTCATCACTTGATCCTATAATAAGAGGAAAAGCCTACTTAGATGCTAATTGTGCATACTGTCACCGGCAAGGAGGCACAGCAAACGCTAATGGATTATATATTAATTGGGATTTTGAAGGAGAAGAAATTCATAACGGGATTTTCAAGATACCTACAAATTATAATGCTCCTCAATTACAATATGATATTGTTCCAGGGAGCCCTGATGAATCCATCTTACTATACCGTATGACACAGACTCAAGCGCCGGATGTCATGCCTCAAATTGGACGTTCAATAAATCATGATGAAGGCATTGAAATTATCAGGGAATATATTTACAACATTGAATAATTATGATATGCAAATAATGATAAAGCTGAGCACCCGGCTGATCGTATTATTATATTTCGATCGTCATCCTTCGGAATTTTTTTAAAAACATGTGTGACTTCCCAGACTAAGCTATATAATATATCTTCAGTCACATTAAACGTATATAATATTTTATTACACGATAATAAATATATATTTCATTTAGATAATATTACACTATGTATGTCTTAAATGCCTAGGAACAAAAAAATCTAACTCATTATCTTTTACTAATGGTAAAATCTAGGACAATGTTATATAGCAAATCAGCAGAGTATGCTATACAAGCAATGATTTATCTTGCAGAGAATAAATCAGATAAACCGATTATGACCTCTAAAATTTCTGAAGAGTACAATATCCCACATCAATTTCTAGCAAAAATAGTACAAACACTTGTAAAACGCAGACTAATAAAAGCGACCCGTGGTAGAACTGGAGGAATTAATCTTTACCAAAACGCAAAAGATATTTATTTAAATCAAATTGTGGATGCTATTGATGGACCGCCCCCTGATGTTGAGAAATGTGGCATTGGTCTTGATCTCTGTAGTGATGACGCCCCTTGCCCCATTCATCATACTTGGAAACCAATTAGAGAATCAATAAGATCTATGTTATCACATGAAAACCTTGAAGAATTAGCTCATCGGGTGACTGAAAAACGAAATAAAATGAAACAATAACTCAAAAAAATTTAAAAAAATATTTCTGAATGGGAGTCCTAAATGTCCAGAAACAAAAAACCCCGCTACTTCGAGGATTGATGTTACTTCAATAGCACCATCTTCTTAGTGCTAATGTATTACCCAGCCTGTATCTGATATAGGTAGATACCAGCACTCACTTAGATCCATGTCTAATTCCTTTCTTTTATGAAACTGCTTAATTACAGCTTCTATAAAGACAGGGTGCCATATCACGATTTGATAAAAATATTTACATCTTAGAGGGTAATTGAAATAATGACACTGTCTATTAGTGTCACAATAGGGTTCGGTTTGTTACCGAATTAGTATTCTTTAATATTCTTCCATTTGTCTTGTTCATCATTCCAAGCATCAAAATCATCATTCTCTTTTTCTCTTTTTTCTTTCAGATCAAAATTGGGATACTCGGTTTTGAACTCGGCAACATAACCTTGTACTTTAGTGTATTTGATTGGATTATCTTCTCTACCAGTATACTCTCTTAACCAATCTCTATAACGTGATACATTCTTTTTGGTTGTTTTTGTACTCTTAATGATTCCCTTATACGCAGCGAATTTTACTAAGGCATTACACTCCTCGGAATAATCCTTCTGATGATTCATCAGCCCATTCTCAGGATCAGGCTTTACAATATCTGTGATACCTCTATACATAATATGAAATTCAGTAGGGTTGATTACTATAACAGAAATTTCCTTCCATGGTGTATTTGGACATCTAGCAACTGTTACCTTAGATACATCTTCTGCTAGTATTTTAGATAGATCATTATCTTTTAGATTAATGCGTTCACTTCTATCACTTGTTAGTAAATCACCCATTACTTTTTTCATTACTGGAAAACCAAAATGTGGTTCATACCTTTTTGCGATACTTGGTAATTCATAGTTACCATCAAAAGTAGGATAATTTTCTTTTTCGGCTAACTCAACCCATAGTTTCCGATGTCCTAAATATTTTTTAATTGCAATGAAACAGGCACGATCATATTTAATGATATCCTCACACATTTTTAATCCTGTAACTGATTTTCTACTCCAGTTCCCCTTTTCCATCTTTTTAATAATCTCATCTCTTTTACCCACCCAATAGGTAACTAACTTTTCTAGATATCTATTATCATGAATTCCACAAAAACAATCTCGAAGTACCTCTGACTGAAACCAATCATTATCAGTCTTGTCTTTCGGTTTCTCAAATATATGTTTATCTATATCTTCAAGAATTTTATACCAGTCAGACTTAAGATAATCATCTGGTATCCACGGAATATCTGGTTGTCCTGTGATCTTTGTATCATTCATTATCTGTTATTAATAGATAATGAATGATACACAAATAAGAATGTTGTTGCAATACTGATTGACAAGTGGAGTGAGACTTTGACAAGTTGTCAATGCGTGATTCTCTATATTATATAAATCCCTACCTACACCTGAGAGCTTACTGGTTTAGTCTTCTATTGCTCTCATATCAATTCCATTAATATTTATAAATCGGCTGTTACTATATAAATTATAAATAATCCTCCAGCAGAGTAAATGTATGAACTGACAGTCCTAAATGTCTAGAAACAAAAAACCCCGCTACTTGGCGGGGCTTATTGGTTATACAAAGATTAGACAGAGCCAGAAGGGGAACTTATTCACTACATAATTCATCATAGCCTTCCTGAAGCTCACTTACGTCTTCGCCTGCGTTGCTCAAACATGTAATAGCATCACCATAAGCTGTACACATATTTTCAAATGCTTCTGTAG
>Ga0257107_1000082_pt1 | contig 34187 bp, 27 predicted proteins | sample LP_taG_2_FD_190178 | JGI IMG/M metagenome (GOLD analysis project Ga0257107, IMG submission 190178) | Marine microbial communities from Northeast Subartic Pacific Ocean, Canada - LP_J_2011_P26_500m | ecosystem: Environmental > Aquatic > Marine > Oceanic | place: Canada: Northeast Subartic Pacific...
CCACTGTCCCGGATCCGAGGGATTTCAATCGAATTCCTTCCCCTGAGCCGATATCCAGGCGAACAGTAATGCGGCCTGACTCTATAAAATAAATTCCGCCTGGATCTTTCCCTTGTTCGATAATGGCGGTATTACCGACTACTTTTTTTTCTTCGAAAAATTCGGTAATTCCTGGAAATTTATCTTTAAAGGAATCCGCCTTTTTGGAATTAGAAAGTTCCTCATCTGACTTTTTATATTGTTCAATGAGCTCATCTTCGCATCTTTCCAAGCCATGATCTAAATCATCAACTTCAACAAATACGCCTTCTTCATCCGGCAAAAGCCCTCCAACCCTAAGTTGGTTGGTCATGTCTTTATTTAAACTGCAAAAAACTACTCTGAAGCCATGGTTATTAGCCATGATACGCAATTTGTTAAAACTGTTGATGGTTGAAGAATCCAGACCGGTTACGTGGCGAAAATCAAAGATCAAATATTTTAGATTTGAGGCTTCTTTGTTTTCTATCCGATCGTTAACCCTATCTAGCAACCGATTAGCTGTTCCGAAGAAAATAAAACCCTGCAAGGGAAGAATACTGATTTGTTCTCCATGATCAGCAATGATTTGTTTTAAGTATTCGGATCGTTCTACATTGCTGTGGAATGTTTTTCCGGTCAATTCATGTTTAACTACTTCCACCTTAGAATAACTTAAGACAAACAGAACAATCGACATGAGTAAACCAATCACAATTCCTTCCAGAAAACCCACGGCTGCAATCACAAAAAGGATAAGTACAATAACGAAATAATCATTCCTTGTCAGTTTTGCCCAGGTGTCATAAAGCCATTCCTCCAAAAAAGATAAACCTAGATTCAGGATCAATCCCCCAAGGATCACTTTTGGGAAAATAGATAACACATTCGCACCAAAGAATAAGGTGAATGCACAAAGTAGTGCGACTACAATACTGCTTAATCTAGAGCGGGCACCAATATTATACGCCATACTTGTTTCGCTCAATGTGAGGTAACCCGGAGGCGTTCCGCCCAAACCGGCAAGTATATTGCTTAAACCGGTCAATTTCAATTCTTGGTCCAGATCTACATCCTTTTTGATGATCAGTTCCAGCCCACTATAGTTAAATAGAACTGAGATCGCATTTAAAATCATTATCGTGCCAATGGCAGGCAGGGTAACCCAAAACAGGTTCCAATCGAATCCAGATAAGTGCTTTAGTGGCAGTCCTGTAAAAAGGCTCTCTTCTGGAAACGGGCCCAATAGGTAGCCACCACTTTCCAGTTCAGAAACAGATACTCCATTGAATAATACTACTAAATAGAACAATCCGATCCCAATGGTTAAAACAGATGGCAAGAGTAAATAATGGCTGATATAATGGTAAATGATCAATAATGCGACCGCAAACACGGCACCGGGCACCCATCGGATCAGCATCTCTGAGGTAAAAAAAGTGGGGAGATTATTGATCGTTGGATCTATATCCGTCATCATGCTGAAGGAGAATTGTACAATCAGCCAGCCTGTACCTGCTAAAAACCCCCCAACGACCGGAAAAGGTATGAATCGTACCAGCTTTCCGAGCTTGAATTTCCCGAGGATGTAGAAAAACAAACCCACCAGGATCGATGTAAGTCCAATCGTAACAAAGATAAATTCGTACTGTTCCTGAGCGGACCAGTCTGATCCAGAAGTAGCAACAATGGTGGTGGTCATGAGCGCTAGAATTGCAATTGGTATATCCTGAGGACCACTAATAATAATGGGGTAACTCGCAGTAATAGCTGAAAAAAGCGCAAAAATCAATGATCCAAAAAGGAGAATTCCAATTCCCTGCGGTAAATAACTGGAGAGTTCACCGGTAAAGATTAGGGCCCCCAAAGCCATGGCTGAAACCACGAATATGATACCATTAACTAATCCAGCAATGAGGCTTGGTAAGATATTAGAGTATTTTGAATCTTCAGCCATGTTCAATGCACAAGATAAACAAAAATACAATCATATGTTTAATGAATGTAGATCATCGCTGAAAACCGGTTCTACATAACCATATCCAATTCGATCAATGTTAATCATATTACTACTCATGAAAAGTTACACATTAATCCTTGTTGAATTTTATGATTGGTTATGTAAACTCAAATAATAAATAGATAGGAATATGTTCACGATCAATTAGTAATAAACCTGATGACCACTATGGATAAAAATAATATTCAAACGGCAGAAATGTCAGTGCCGTGCAATAATTTGAATGAAACACTCCAGTTCTTCACTGACAAACTGGGATTCAAAATGGAGTCCATTGCTCCGGCTGAAAAACCTTCCCTTGCTGTCATCAGCGGTTACGGCATCCGCATCCGGTTAGAGCCGGGAAACAATCAAGACCCTGGTTCCATTAATCTGCTCTGCTCAGAACCTGCGTCTGTAGCTGATGGTAAGTTAAAATTAACGGCACCAAATGGAACCAGAGTCAGTCTCATTGAGGCCAAGTCTTCGCTAAATATTCCGAAAGTAAAAAAAACTTTTGTACTTACTAAAATGAAAACATCCGACCAATGGAGTGAAGGCCGAGCCGGAATGTGGTACCGTGATCTTATCCCCGATCGTCAAGGCGGTTATGTTGTTGCATCCCATATTAGGATTCTACATGGTGGTCCCGTCCCGGACTATGTCCATTATCATAAAATATTATTTCAGATGATCTACTGCTACAAGGGCTGGGCCCGACTCGTTTATGAAGACCAAGGAGAACCATTTGTTATCGAGGCAGGCGACTGTGTTCTCCAGCCGCCCCAAATTCGACATCAGGTATTGGAAAGTTCACCGGGCATGGAAGTGATCGAACTTACCTGCCCCGCTGATCACGAAACTTGCGTGGATCACGAAATAAAATTACCGACATCTTTAGTTGACCCCGAACGCCTATTTAACGGACAGCATTTTATTCGACATGAAGCAGCCAAAGCAGAATGGAAGCCATGGCGGATGGAAGGTTTTGAGGCTCGGGATATTGGTATTGCTTCTGCCACAGATGGTTTGGTTGGAGTACGAGTCGCCCATCCGGTTGGCCAACCGCAGACTGGATTTGTATCTCATGATGCAGACTTACTTTTCATGTTCCTACTGAATGGGTCCGCTGAGCTCAATTGCGATCAAATGGATTCAGAATTACTTACCGCTGGTGACTCATTTATTGTGCCTAGTAGCATGAAGCATAGTCTGTCAAAATGCTCGGAAGACATGGATGTATTGGAAGTGGTACTTCCAGCTGAGTTTAACACCATTCACCATCCCAAAGGGGTTGGGATAAATTCCTAGCGTTATTTTTTCATCTCAAGGTCTGAATACATATACTCGACCTAACATTGATACGATTGATATAATTAAAACGGTTTACATAAAACTACGGGTTGAATAACAATTAATATAGAAAGTTAACTTTTCCAGCAAACTGGGAAAAGCGGATGATCGAGAACATCACCCCGTCTAAAGGATGATAATTCGGGGAAAGGGGGTGATGTTTCACCGGGTCGATCTGCGAAAACAGCGTCATCGCCGATCCAGCGGGAGCTAAAAGCGCGGCGGCGAGCATACTGACTAGGATTCCCTGCTCCCCCATGTATGGTTTTGAAGTGAAATACAATGCAATCCCCCAAGTCTAAATCCCAAGATAAAATCTCATATTGATTACGATTGGCATCTATATCTGGAATAGAATCAAAGCTACCCGGTTTATAATCATATTCCTTATTTGTCAGGAATTTTTTTGGCATAAACATTTTTCCCCAGGCATGTGATCCGGCGATGAATTCAAGCCCCACTTCTCTGGGCACAGGGTCCAATGGCAACCAGATGCTGCAAACTTGCTCTCCATCAACACAGTAATAGGGTTGATCGTGATGCCAGGGTGTGGGTTCTGATGTTTTTGGCTCCTTTACTAATATGTGTTCATGAAAAATACGCATTTCAGATGATTGAGTTAAACGCCCAGCAATTTCTGCTGCAGGTGATTTAAATAGGAAATCTCTATACTCATCAAAACGCTGCCAATTACAATAATCATCATAAAACTCGCCTTCATTATCTGCTGGTGTATACTGACATGCATATGGTCCTGGATCATGTCGATTCTTCTCTATCCCTTCAGCCAAAAGTGAAAGCCATTCAATGTTAAATGCTTTTTTGAGCAAAATGGCTCCTTTATCGGAATATTCTTGAATTTGAGAGTCAGTGATCAACCTTGATTCACTCGGCCATAGAATAATTGTTGTACTTCCGGACTGTTCAAAACGTTTGGCCTGTCCTTATAGCACAATGTCCCTACATAGCGAGTTGTTTTACCCACAACCGGTGTAACACGGTGCAGCGAATAAAATCCTGCAAAAATAAGTAAATCTCCAGGTTCAACATTCAAAGGAACTAGCCCTTCATTAGAGCCATACAGTATAGCTCCCAGTTTTGAATAATCATCTGTATCAAATTTGCGCAGATCTGGAACGCATTCAAATACGCCGCCAGCTTCAGGCTTTTGTATTAACAGAGTAATGGTTATTTGGGACTCATCGTAATGCCAGCCATGATTTTGGTGCTCATTCATTACGTTCAATGTGAGCGCTGCCATGGGATCAGCCATGCGATACAGCTTATTACCTAAAACAATAGACAGAAAATTCATAAGTGGATCCCAATTATATAACTGGTGCAGAGCATCTTGGGCATCCATGAGATCGTAGGGGATAGAATTGAGTGAGGTGTCATCCCTTATCCTGAGTGGATGATCTTTTGGTAAAGATATATCATCTTCCTCAAAAAAAACATTATGGTTATCCTTGCAATAATGAGATTTATCTACAATACGTTCGGTTTCCAATACCATCCTATCGAGAATGGATTGGTGAACAAAATTCTTAAGTATGCATGCACCTCTTTCATTCAATGACTTTTTACATCCATTTACAAGATCTGTAAATGTTTTTGATTCTGGCTGAGCCAAAGGGTATGTATTCCTATCAAGAAAATCTGCTGGAGTTCGATGTATCATAACAAAATAATTTACAGTATTTTCATCCCAATCTTGAAGATTAAATCCCTGTCCTTATTTTTAAATGAATAAAAAAGACCATTCCGTAAAACTTAAGCGCCAACTTGGATTGTTTGACAGTTCGATGATGGTGATTGGCATTGTTATCGGTTCAGGTATATTTATGACCACAGGATTGATGGCAGAGGCTTTACCGTCTGCATCTTTGATCTTACTGGTGTGGATTTTTGGTGGATTACAGATGCTGGCTGGCGCCCTAACATACGCTGAACTAGGTGCTGCAATGCCTAAAGCAGGAGGGCAGTATGTGTATCTTCGAGAGGCATATGGACCATTGCCTGGTTTCCTTTTTGGTTGGGTAGCATTTGTTGCCTATATATCGGGAACAAATGCCGCAATTGCTGTTGCAATTGCTGAACATTTAGGTTCATTCTATCCCAGCCTCTCGACCCACAATAGTATAATAGGTATTGGTAGTTTTTCAATATCTGGTGGGCAGATATTTGCTTTGTCTCTAATTCTTGTTTTATCTCTTATAAATTATATGGGTATTGTATTTGGTAAGTGGGTCCAAAATATTTTTACGGTTTTGAAAATTGGCAGCATTTTATTATTCGCACTCGCTGGATTATTTATTTCTACAGGTAATCATTTAGATCTTTCATTAAATCCAACCAATATGAGTATTGGATCAATACTGACGGGTATGGGGATTGCCCTAGTGGCCGTAAACTGGACAGTAGGGGGGTGGGAATATGTGACTTTTGCGGCGGGGGAGATCAAGAACCCTAAAAAGAATCTACCTTTGGCTTTAATTATTGGTACGATAGTGATCCTTGTATTGTATTTCCTGATAAATATTGCATATTTAAAGGTATTACCAATGGATACTCTTATAGGTGAAATAAAAGTTGGAGAAATGGCAGCTAGGACCCTGTATGGACCAGGAATAGCGGGCGTGTTTGCCTTGGTTATTATTGTTTCAATGTTTGGCGCTTTAAATGGCAATATACTTGTTGGCTCAAGGGTTTATTATGCTATGGCCAAAGATCATTTGTTTTTTAGCAGTGCAGCGAATGTTCATCCAAAATTTAATACACCGGGGAATGCGATTATTATTCAAGGTTTTTGGGCCGCAATTTTAACATTGACTGGCACATTTGAAGAATTGATTACGCTGGTTGTATTTGTGAATATTATGATGTGGATCGCTGCATCGTCAACTGTGTTTGTATTAAGGAAAAAACAACCGAGCCTAGAACGGTCCTATAAAGTATGGGGCTATCCGTATGTTCCAGCTTTTTTCATAATATTTTCATCAGCAATAATGGTGAATACGTTTTTTGAATCACCGGAACAATCATTAATGGGATTGGGGCTTACTCTTTTAGGTATTCCTGCCTACTTGTACTGGAAAAAGAAGTATTAAAAATGGTTTATTTTTTCATCTCTGGTTCAAGCTCTACACCCAGCCCATCTGCAATTCTATTTATATAATTAAAATAACTTATCACCTGCGCCGCATCACTTATAGCTTTTTGAGAAAAACCGAACGCCTCCAAATCACGAACATCTGATTTCACCATTTCCGCAGGGGTAAGGGTAAGCTTCACGGCCCAGGAACAAAGAGCTTTTTCTTCCTCTGATAGGTCTGCGGTTTGCCAGTCGTGTTTCAGGTGGCGAGCTTTTTCTTCATCCTTGACTTCATCCCGGAAGTCGTCCCCATGGGCTTCAATTCAATAATAGCAGTGGTTCGCCTGGGACACCACAGTTGCCAGCATCTCCCGCTGGGCCCGTGACAGTTCCGACTCACCGTACATGATTGCCAGATACAAGCGCATGGATTCTCTCAGGGCCGCCGGACTGAGACTCATTATTTTGAGGATATTGAATACCCGCCCCGAGCGGTGGATTCCTTTTTCGTATTCCTGGTTTACGATACCTTCCGCATCCTGTGGGTCAACTGTTTTAATAAAAGCCATTTTTACGCATCCTGTTCCAATAGATGAAGATCCTGGGCCATCCGTGCTTCATAATTAAACCCTTCCTTTTTCCCATTGGCTCTACCGGAAAGATATATGAGAGTACCGATAGCTATACCGCCAAAGGTCCACAGAAAAACATCAGCAATAATCTGGACTAAAAAGAAGCCCATGGAAATGATCGTTACACCTCCCAAAATATACAGGACCCAGACCGGCGGTTTGAACTTAGCTGATTGATATAAATCCTGGTTTAGGGTCGGCAGACAAACCAGTGCTGTCCCCTGCATAAAATAAATAATAAAAATACCGATCAACCCTGTACTCATTAGAAAGTAAGCGGACTTGGTCCACACCAATCCCGTACAAATAATTCCACTGATGATGAGGCTTACATGGGGCGTGCGCCATTTGGGATGGACTGTAGCTAGAAAAGGCGGAAGCAGTCGATCTTCACTTAACACAAACAGCATGCGCGATGGCACCAAAATGGAACCATTAATACTAGTTAAAAAAGCGCTCATCGCACCAACGGCCACAATTTTGGATCCCCAAGGTGGTAAGTACGTGGCAGCGGCATCAGCCATAGCAGATTGGGATTGGGCTAGTGTTTCAGCAGGCAACACACCAAAAGCTACGAAAGCCATAAAGAAGAATATGACCACCGATATAAGAACTCCTTTAACAAAAATCATTGGGAGTGTACGAGTAGGATCTTTGGTTTCCCCGGCCACTTGGGCCAGCGTTTCAAAACCAGCATAGCTAAAGAAAAGCATGGGCATGGCCGCAAGAAGTCCGCTAATTCCTTTGGGTAGCAGTGGATCATAATATTTCATATCCACTGCAAAAAGACCGGGAATCACCAAAACCAGAATACTTACAATCAAAATACCCAGCATGATGATCTGGATCAACCCGTAGTGGCGGACACCGAAAAGATTTATTCCGTAAAATAAAATCATCGTTAAAGACGCCCACAGTCGTGGATCTGTACCCGGCAGAAAAAAGGTCATGTATTCTCCCAGGCTGGTAGACATGAATGAAATGGCTCCAATAAAGGACAGCAGCTTCATCCACATGGTAATAAAACCAAGATAATAGTTCTTAAATGTACGTGAAATATGAATATAGGCACCACCTGCCCGCATCCCCAAGGGGGTAGAAACAAATACACTATATGCTAAAGCAGTACATATTACAATTGGTGCAAAAATAAGATAGGCCAGCGGAACGGCAGAACCTGCAACAGCGCCCGCCTCACCAGTAACCCGAAAAATACCCGCACCAACCAATATGCCAATGATGGTCGCATAACCGGATAGCTTACCAAGATCTCGTTTCAGGGTTGCCATAAGAGAGGGCGAACCTAGGGCAGTCAGTATCCCAAATCCAGTATGAACTTTTTTATGGCTTCGTAGGTGTCAATTAAACTACCAGCGCTGACCCATTCGTCAACGGCATGGGCGCCATGGCCTGCAGGGCCAAATAAAATGGATGGAATGCCAACCTGAGCTGCCAGCGCCGAATCCGCCCAGTATGACATGCCACAATAATCTTTGTCTCCGGCAGCCTGCTTTAATTTTCTGATCAGTTTGTTTTCTGATGATTCATTGGGATGACGGCTAAAAATTTGTCGACCGATGACCTTTTGATCCCCAGTTGAATTTTTAACAGCAGAAATCACGCGCTGCAATTCCTCATCTAGTTTTTCCTGTTGATCTCCTGGTAGGATGCGGCGTTCCCAATTAAGTCTATACCTGGCAGCGATTACACTTTGTGCTGAACCACCGGAAATTAGTTCCGGGTGGAGAGTCGCATGACCCAAAAAAGGGTGGGGTTTCTCGGCAGCTAATTCCTGGTTAATCGTTTCCAGCTCTTTCAGAGTATAACTAAGCGGAAAAATGGCATTAACTCCCTGTTCTGGACGACTGCCATGTGCTGCCAGCCCTTTAATCTCTATTTCGAACCAGGCGAATCCTTTATGACTGATGCCGATGTGTTCTTCAGTAGGTTCCAGGAAGATTCCCAGAGAAGGTTTTCCCGGTAGCACTGGGATGAAATAAGCAACCAGATGTTCCATACCAATACTCATGTTTTCTTCATCAGCTACGAATGTAAATACTAAAGTGATCGGGCAGGGGTGTTGGGAAAAATAGTTGGCCAGGCCCATTTGAATTGCGCACCCGGCCAGCATATCATATGCTCCCCGACCATAAAGCTTGTCTTCCACTTTTTTCAAGGTAAAGGGATCATCCATACCTTCGATGCCCACCGTATCGATATGACCGTTCAGAAGTAATATTCTGTCCTTGTCTTCACCGGTTAATACAGCGGTCGTATTGCAGCGTTCATCAATTACGGTATGAACCTCAGAGGGGATATCCAACAACTGGAAATGATGGTGGATATATTCTGCAATCTCCCGCTCCCCTTTCCCATCAGTTGAAAGATCCGGGTTCACGGAATTAATCTGTACCAGATGTGTGAGGTATTAAATTAATTGATCTTGCATTGTTTTTCTATCAGTTGAGGTTAAAAGTAATAGTGAATCTAAACTAAATGCAATGGTACGGCTGGTTTTTGACAGATCGTCAGACCCTGCGCTATGTAATCAAAATATATTCCATTTAAAGAATTGAATATTTATTCAAACGGTAAACCTCTAAATTTGAGTATATAGTTTTATTAAACACTGAATTTTATTATGTAAATTAGTTTGAAAAATATCAATTTATTATTGACTTGTTAAAAACTCTTACTTAGTATCACTTTATTGGTTATAAAACCACATAGTTAAAATATCTAAGTAGTGCCAACAAATACAATTTTTAATTGAGGAGAATAGTATGCGATTACTACAATGTGTTATTGCAATAACCCTGTCGACAGTGCTTTTAACGGCTGGTCAGACAGGAAAAATCGCCGGTCGTGTAACGGACAGTGGATCAGGTGAACCCCTTGTTGGCTGTAATGTGCTGATTAGTGGAACGTCTTCCGGTGCGGCAACCGATGCAAACGGTGAATATTTTATTATAAATCTTACTCCAGGAAGTTATGATGTAGAATTTTCCATGATTGGTTACGCAGCATATTCTGCAAGTGGGGTGCAGGTTAATATTGATGTAACTACTCCAGTGGATGCTGCTTTGACCACCGAAGCTGTAGAGTTGGCTGGAGTCTCGGTTATAGCTGAACGACCAGCAATAGAAAATACGCTTACATCCAGTAAACAGATTGTTTCTGGTGATATGATGGCTGGAATGGCAGTAACCGATGTTAATGATGTTATAAAAACATTACCTGGCGTAACAGAATTTAATGGTGAATTGCATATTCGTGGTGGCCGTTCTGGTGAGGAAATGTACCTTGTTGATGGTGCTTCGGTCACTAATACTGTATTTGGTGGAAACGCCATTCCAGTTAATCCTAGCATGGTGGGTGAACTGCAGCTCATTACTGGTACATTCAATGCTGAATATGGGCAAGCCATGTCAGGTCTGTTTAATACCGTCCTAAGAGAACCAACATCAGGGTTTCATGCCAGTCTAGGTTTTAGAACCTCGCTCCACCAAGGCCATTTTACAGCCGATAAGGGAGATTTTCAGGGTAAAAATGTCTATGCTGAAGCCGATATCATGAATGTGGTGGATGATGCAGGTAATTATACAACAGCGGTAGAGGGGACAGATTACATCAAGGGCGCCTATGGTGAGAAAAAGACTATTATGGATTTCAGCGCTGGTTTTGGTGCCGATCCGTTCGGAGCTTATTTTTCACTGCGTACATTAAATGATCCGGGCCGGCTACCTGGCTTAGCAGAAGATTTAATGAGTATGCAGGCCAAGGTGAATTACCAATTAGGTGGCAATCTTAAACTAAGCGCAGAGACGATGATTATTAGCCGGAATAGTTTTTATGACCCAACATATGATGCGGAACGTATGGATGCTGGGATGGATGTCTGGCAGTGGGTTATGGCGCTGGATCGATACCCGCGTACCGAAGAAAACACCACCCAATTCGGCATAACGGCTAATTATGTTATGTCCTCCAGCACAAATATTAACGTACGATTGGACATGATGATGAGCACCCAGGAAGATGGGGCAAAAAGTTCTGACGGAAAATTTGTTGATTTTGTAAATAATAAACAGGTAACAGCCAATTCTATGTATAATGGCGCGGAAGGTCCTAATCATACAAAAGTTATGGAACATGGCGCCGCTGCGAATGCATGGTACAGTTTGGAAAATGTATATGGCCATTATTTTAAATTAGACAAAACGGTCACCACTATTGGGGTTCATGCAACCAATCAATATAATAATCGTCATTTGCTCAAGGCCGGGTTTGATTACCGTATGCTTGATATTGACCGTTCGGGTCATGATGTTTGGTATGGCCGTACTTTAGGCTTTACTGAAGACAATCCTCGATTACAGCACAATAGTTTTGGTGATGCTACGCCAACTGAAATTGCAGCCTATGTACAGGATCTGATGGAATTTAATGACATGATCCTGAATTTCGGTTTGCGCTTTGATGGGTTTAACGCTGGGTCTGATAAAGGATATTGGGCAACGGATACAGATGATATGGCGGCTGATCTAACACTAAATCCGTTCGATCCTTCTCATAGGAAAGCGACGGAAATGAAAACCCAAATCAGCCCCAGGCTCGGTGTATCGTTTCCTCTAGGGGATGATATGGCTTTCCGTTATTCTTATGGATCATTTTTTGAGCGTCCGTTTTACTATAGACTATTGAACAACCATATGGCCCAGATGGACGGCGGTACAGAATCCGGTTTCTTTATTTACTTAGGTAATGCAAACCTGGACCCAAAGAAAACGTCTAAATATGAAATGGGTCTGCAGTATAGTGTTTCTGATAACTTGAAGTTGGATGTAGCTGGTTATTACAAGGATATTTCAAACCTCGCTGCTTCACAAGAGGTTTATGCTGTTCCTTACCAAGATGATGGATCCGGGCATGATAATGATGCTGGTTGGGGAACGGATGATACGTTTGAAGCAGCTCATTATAGCTTCATGGTTAGCGATCACTATGGGAATATTCGTGGATTAGAGATGAGTCTTTCTCAGGCTGGACAGAGTGGATTAACTGGCCGAGCTTCTTACACATATTCTATCGCTCGTGGAACCGCTTCGGAAGCGCGCAATGCCGGTAATGGTAGTCTTACCCAAGAAACTGGTAATGTAGCTGCTGATATTATGACCATGACCACCTTAAACTGGCACCGGCCCCATATGTTAAACGGGTTTGTTGATTATCATATAAATGTAGGTGGTATGGTTGAAAGAGCTGGACTAAATATGACCTTTAATATTCAGAGCGGTCTTCCAGTATCAGCTCGATCAGGCGTTGGTAGTACAAATTTGAGTGAAAGAGCGCCAGCTACTACTGATATAAACCTTAAATTAGATGCTACGCTCGCTTTAGGGTCTGTGAATCCAACCGTATATTTATTAGTTGAAAATGCCCTCAATATACAGAATGTTGTATATATTGCTGATCCGGGGTCATATTTTGACAGTCAATCTGATTATCATAACGTAGCAGCAGGACCGACAAATAACCTGCTAGCCTATGGAAGACCAATGACCCTCAATATTGGGGTGCAGCTTGATTTCTAATTAGTGATGAATTAAGGAGTTTGATTATGAAAAATAAAACAGTCTTTAACATTATCCTGACAGGATCATTAGTCTGTGGGTTGGTATCAACCGCAGTGGCTAAAGATATACTGGATATTCTAGGTACTACCAGCCCTATGGGCAGGACGTTTATGCGTTCTAGCGTAGACCAGACATATGTATACCATACCAATGGTGCAATGTGGATGGGATGGGATTCCTATGGCAATACGGGTGATCAGACCTGTAGTGCCATTATCCCTGGCTGGGTCTATCCTGGTTCAAACCAATCTGCTGGTCACGGTTATCTGAATTACAATTGTCGTGCTGGTTACTGGATCATTGCCGACGTTGGGGGTACTCTTTATGAGGGTACTACCGGCCAATATGACGTCAGCGAAGGGACAGTTCCAGGTGCAACGAGTGGCGGCTGGGCTGGCAGTGATGGTGATTATAGTAAGGAACCTTGGGTAACCAACTCTACCTGGACAATTCCCAGTGTGCCTGGTGGCGGATTAACCGTTAACGCTATACGCCGGTCATGGAGCACGAATGGTGAGTTAAACACCTATTTTAAAGTAGGAGAACACGACTATAATGATTTTGTGATCGATGAGATTCATATAATAAATACTAGTACAAGTGATGTAGATGGGTTGGTATTCGGCTCTAAAGCTGACCATGATTGCACTTGGAATGTACCTTTCCCTGATTGGGATTATGCCTTCTGGACAGATGATATTGTGGATTATGATGCTACTTATATGCTTACTATGGAATTAGATGGTGATGACCCCGGATCAGCATCCAATGATTTTGGAATTGATGATCCGGCGCGAGAATATCGTGGCGTGAGGGTAGCGCAAATGCCACTAAGCGTTGCCGGCACTCCTTATGGATCATTGTCACAAGGTGATGTAAACCATATGTGGTGGACAGGTGATGAAGATCCCCAGACTGCGGCTTCCAGGAAGGCTATGGCTACAATGGTAAAAGGTACTGGTGATAAAAAAGATTTGAATCCAACCCCCATGGATATGCGCTACCTGCAGTCCTTTGGTCCTTATCCACTAGCAGCTGGTGATACACTGAAAATTGTGAGTGCTGTTCTGGCTGGTGCAGGTTTAGCAAACACCCAGCAGGCTGCCGCCAATGCCAGGAAAGCCTATGATTGGAACTGGAACCTTCCCAAACCACCACCGGCACCACAGATTGCCGCTGATGGTGTTACCACAACACCAGAAGGAAAGGCAAGTGTTACATGGAGTTATAGTGATTCTCAAATAGCTGCTATTGATCCGGATAAAGGAGTAGCGGATTTTGCTGGATTTCGTATTTATAAAGCAGCAACAGCTCCCCGGCAGAACTCAGGATATATAATGGGTGTTGAAGGTGTTTCGGCAGATAATTTAGATAATGGTGGTCCCATGGTTGGAAACCCTGATGAAGGGACTAATTTTACTTCTGCTGCTACAGGCCCATACACCATGGTGTTGGAAATTCCATTAGCAAACATTGGTACTTATGGGGGTAGCGGAACCTATACTTGGACGGATGAAAAAGTGGCGATTGGTTTAACCTACTGGTATTACGTAGCAGCTTATGACGCACCAGGATCAGACGATGTGCATGGTTCTGTCCCTTCAATGGAAAGCTTTTATACGATGTGTTACCCAATGCAGCCGGCACCTGATGGTGGTGGTGGTGAAATCTCGTCAGTGCCTCCAGCATTAACTGTTTCTGTAGAATCATTAACCTATGATGGATTGGATGGGTCGACAGAAGATGTTTTTGTTGCTCCAAATCCTTGGAAAGCAGATATAATGGAAACATTTCATGGTGCGACTACTGCGAAAGGATATTTTGTTCGTTTTTACAATGTGAAATTGGATGATGATATAAAAGTTTTTGACGTTGGCGGTAACCTAGTGTACGAAGGCAATGCATCTTCTGCGGGATCATATGATTGGAATTTGGTATCCAGAACTAGGAATCAGGTCTCAACAGGAATTTATTATTGGAAAGTCGGTGATCAGTCAGGTAAACTGGCTGTCATTCGGTAAACCAGGAAGGATATATAAATGATAAGTAAATCAATGGTTCTTAAAAACCCTTTGAAGTGGACAGTAACTTTTTTAATGGTTATGGCAATGCAAAGTTTCACCTTTGCAGAAGGCGATAATGATAAAGTTGGTTCTGTTGCTTTCAAGTTTTTGAATATTCAAACTGATGCACGTGGGGCTGCGCTAGGCGGTTTATCAGCTCAGGCCAGCGGCGCGGGAGCGCTTTTTTCCAACCCAGCGGGTATTGCTGGGACTGAGGGAATGAATCTTACTGCAGGATTATCACAATACCTGATAGAGACGAGTATTACAAATATCGGATTTGTTATGCCTTTAATGGGTGGTGCAGTTGGAGTATCAGTCGTAAGCGTAAATTATGGTGATATAATGAAATCAGGCTGGGCTGGAACCACTGAGTTTGTTTTTGAGCCAAACCAAGGGACGTTTACAGCCAGTGACATGGCCATGCAAGTAAGTTATGGCCAGAATTTATCGGATAAATTTTCGATTGGTGGCACTGCAAAGGTACTCAGTCAAAATATAGATAATGAAAGCATCAGTGGATTGGCATTTGATATTGGAACGCAGTTTGATATTGGTTATAAAGGAATGAAAATGGGAGCTGTAATATCAAATTTCGGACCAGATGTGGAATCAGTAATGACTGGTGGTGGTTACGAAGGGTTTCCATCAATGTCTTTGCCGATGACATTTTCATTTGGCATTATTGGTGAAGCTATGCCAGGAATGAATGCTGGTCTTAATGTTTTAAAACAGGCCGACATGGAGCAGGAGTTCATCTTGAACGCTGAATATAATGTCAGCGTAGCAGCTTTGCGCTTCAGCTATAACTTGAATAATCCGCAACAGAACCTGTCGGTTGGGGCAGGCGTGAATGTCGCAGGCATAAATGCAGATTTATCCATGAGTATGACCCAATATCTAGATAATGTGTTGCGTATGTCTTTCGGTTATTCCTTTTAATAGAATTAGATAACTAATAGATAATAGAAAAGCCGTCCCTAGGGACGGCTTTTTTTGTAATTTTTAAATAATGATGATACGTTATTTGATGGTATTAACATGGCTTTTATCCAATGGGTGGACACAATCACTTATTTTTAAAGATGTTGCTGATAATCAATTATTAAATTTTGTTCATGATCATGGCGGTACGGGTGAAAAATACTACATAGAAACGATGGGGTCCGGAGTCTGTTTATTTGACTATGATAATGATGGGGATCTCGATACCTATTTTCTTCAAGGGGCTTCTTTACCGGGGTGGGATAAGGAAATTATTCTAGAAAATAAGCTGTACAGAAATGATGGAAAAAAATGGACGGATGTTACTGAAAAAGCAGGAGTAGGTGATAAAAATTATGGAATTGGATGTGCTTGTGCTGATTATGATAATGACGGTGATACGGACCTATATGTTACAAATTATGGCCCGGATGTTCTCTATAAAAATGATGGTGATGGTAGCTTTACAGATGTTTCTCTTGATGTAGGTATTGATAATCCTCATTGGGCTTCTAGTGCAGCGTTTTTCGATAGTGATAACGATGGTTGGCTTGATCTTTATGTAACAAACTATGTGGAATTTTCCACTGAAAGTAATCCTTGGTGCGGTGATCCAGTTCAAGGAGAAAGAGCATATTGTGATCCGGATTATTTTGAGGGTGTCGAAGATATATTTTACCATAATGATGGCCAGGGGAATTTTAGTGATTGGTCGGTTCGTTCAGGTATAAATAAGGCTCGGGGGAAAGGCTTGGGGGTTGTACCGGGCGATATTGATAATGATGGTGATATGGATATTTATGTAGCCAATGATAAGGTTATGAATCTATTATTTATTAATGATGGCTTGGGCCACTTTACGGAAAAGGCTTTGTTTACTGGTGTAGGCTTTAATGAAAATGGGCGTGCTGAGGCTGGAATGGGTGTGGATTTTGGTGATGTTAACCGAGATGGTTGGCTCGATCTATTTGTTACCAATTTCAGCGGTGAAACCAATACATTATATTTGAACGAGAAAAATGGGTTTCTGATAGATGCTACATCTCGAACAGGCCTTGGACATCCAAGCATTAATCTTCTTGGCTTTGGGACGAAGTTTGTTGATTTAGATTTGGACGGCTGGCTTGATATTTTCATTGCAAATGGCCATGTGATTGATAATATAAAATTGTTCAATCGCGACTATACACATGCACAGAAGAAACAAATATTTATTAATCAGGGTAATGAAACATTTCTGGACCAAACAATAAGCATTGGTGGCGATCTTCTCGAGCCGGCAGTTGGTCGGGGAGCAGCTTTCGGTGACATTGACAATGACGGTGATATTGATATAGCTATTTCTAACAACAATGGGAAAGCCGATTTATTATTGAATGAAGGAAAACCTAAAGGACATTGGATTGGATTTAAACTGGAAGGGAAGACGTGTAATAGAGAAGCCATTGGTAGCAAGCTGAAAATCACAACTGACTCTGGAGTTCAGGTCGCCTGGGTTAACCCTGCAGCTAGTTATCTTTCGTCCAATGATCCCAGAGTTTTATTTGGTCTTGGCCCGGATGAGATGGTATCCTCTTTGGAAATCCAGTGGCCAGGATCCAGAATGGATTTGTTTGAAAACTTAACTTCTAATTCTTATTACAGGATAGTGCAGGGGGAATCATTAATAAAAATCACCTATTAATTTTTACGATCCTTTTGTCATCATTTGGTTATTCTCAATTTTCTGTGGAAGAAGGGTTTAATTTAATTGAAGCCCGGAACTATAATGAAGCCATTACATTATTTAATGCAATCGTTCAAAAAGATTCCAGTAATCTCAGAGCCTTAAATGGGCTGGCCCAGGCCTGCAATGGTGCTGGGGATTTACCTCGCGCTTTCCAGATCTATGAATTGAGTTTGAATAAGGATTCATTACAATCCGATATATGGGTGGCCTATGGCAATCTGTATTATAATCAGGGCAATCGAAAGAAGGCTGCTAATAGTTATCGGCAGGCAATAAAATTTGATTCTACTCATGTCCAAGGGCTTAATAACCTAGCCATGGTGCAAAAAGATTTGGGGAATTATGATGAAGCTGAAGTTTATTTTTTAAAAGCCATAAATCTCGACCCTACTTATAGTTTGGCAATGAGGAATCTTGGTGATATATATCTAAAACAGTATAAAAATGAACAAGCAATACTATGGTTGGAAAAAGCAACTAGCGCGAATCCTCAAAGTCTTTATGGCTTGTACTGGCTGGGTCGTGCACATGTGCAGAATAATAATATTCAACAGGGCATCCAGTATTTTTTAAAGGTCTTAACCCAGAAACCAGACTTACCACAAGTTCATCATGATTTAGGAAAGGCATATTTTATGAATCGTGATTATAAAAAGGCACTAGAGCATGTTCAATATGCTTTAAATCGAAATTCTTCAATGATTCCATATTATATCACCTTGAGCAAAATCTATGATCACATGCAACAAGAAAAAAAGGCTTTGGCAGCATTGCAAGATGCATTAGTAATCGATCGCAGTATGGTTGACATTTATATTGAGCGGGGCAACATCCACAAGAATGCTAGCCGTTTTGAAGATGCACTAAAAGAATACAACATTGCGGCTTTAATAAAACCAGAATTATGGCTTAGCCATTATAAATCAGGTGTAGCATTATATTATTTGACCCGCCTTGATGAAGCGGAGGCAGCGTTCTTAAAAGCAGAAGAACTGCAGGCTGAAAATGGTCCTACTAATCATTTCCTAGGAATAATATCTTTGGCAAAGGATAAAAATAAAGAAGCAGAGAATTGGTTGTTAAAAGCTGTAGAATTAGAAGGTGTCAGTGCGGACGTTTGGTTTCATCTTGGTGAGGCACAAATGCGATTAGGACAATGGAAAAATGCTGAGAAATCCCTATTGCAATCCTATAATTTAGATTCCTATAATGCAGAATCATTATACAGTCTAGGCCAAGTGTATAAGAAGAGGGGTAAACTTGACAAATCCCTTGAATACTTGAATAAATTTAAAGAGATCGAAGAATTCGAGAAAAAAACTGAAAGTTTAAATAAAATAATCCGTTTAAATCCTAATGATTTAACATTGCGTTTAGAACTGGCGACTCTATATGAGGATCAAAAACGTATCGATCAAGCAGTAATGATCCTCCGTCAGGCAGCTTATCTAGGAAGTATAGAAGCCGAGAAAAAGCTAAAAATTCTTTTAGAAATAAATAATCCATAGCATAGCATCCGATATATTTTATGTTTTAATTAGCTATATAATTACTGCATTAATGCTTGAATTGTCGCGTTGGATTTGGCCAGTCTATCGCTAAGTAGTTTGACAATATAGGTGTGTAATTCAACTGCTCTTTCTGGATCTTCCTTATTTAATTTATCAAAATTTTCATGGGATAAAAAAAAGGTCTCACAAGCAGTATTGGATATTACTGATGCTGTTGCTTGAGCTTTTAAATATAAGCTCACTTCTCCAACTACTGTACCGGTACCCATAGACTTTAACCGAATTTTATTATTTGATGATCGTAATTCGACAGTGACTCTTCCTGATTTGATAAAATACAGTCCCTTTGGATCGTTCCCTTGTTCAATAAGGGTTGTATTCTGGTTTATATTTTTTGATTCAAAATAGATCAACAAATCAGCAAATTTCTTCTCAAATAATTTTATCTCATCAATTTCTTCCTTTTGCTTATTATTACCTGTTATAGTTTCAGAAATTATTTGTTCTTCACACCATTCCATGCCATGGTCCAGATCATCAAACTTCAAAAAGAAATCCAGACTATCTGCAAATAAACCTTCTGCTTCAAACTGGGAGAAAATTTGGGGTGTAAGATTACAAAAAAGAACTTGGAAATTATCAAGCTCTGCTAGAATTAGTAATTTGTTAAAACTGTTTAATGTGGAAGAATCAACACCGGTTACCTGCTTGAAATCAAAAACTAAGTATTTAAGATTTTTATCATCTTGGGATTGCTGGTGATATTTTATCCGTTCAAGTAAGCGGTTTGCGGAGCCAAAGAATATGAATCCTTGTAGAGGTAGCACTAGAATTTTCTTTCCGCTGTCTTCAATAATATTTTTAAAACTTTCAGATCTTTCCACATTGCTATGGAATGTTTTACCAGTTAGTTCATGTTTGATTATTTCCACCTTAGAATAGCTAACTACAAATAGTATCACTGACATCAATAGACCGGTGATTACACCCTCTAGAAACCCAACCGTTCCAATTACTAGAAAGATTAATAGAATGATCGTATAATCAGTTTTTGGAACCCTCGACCAGGTGCCATACAGCCAATCAACCAAAAATGATAGACCAAGATTAAAAAGCAGTCCACCAAGAATAATTCTAGGGAAAAAAGATAATACTTCTGAACCAAAAAATAAGGTAAGTGCGCAAAGTAAAGCGATAATAATATTGGTTAGTCTGCTTCTTGCACCAATCGAAAAAGCTAACAATGTACCACCAAGAGATAAATGACCTGGAGGCGCACCCCCGAGGCCTGCAATAATATTCCCTATTCCAGTGGTTTTTAATTCTTGATCAAGATCAAGATCTTTTTTAATGATAATTTCTAGACCGCTATAATTAAATAATACTGATATGGAATTCAAGATCATCATGGTGCCTATGGCTGGTAATTGATCCAAAAATATTGACCATTTGAAATCGGATAGATACTTTAATGGCAAACCCTGAAAAAGACCTCCTTCAGGGAAAGGACCCAGTAGATATCCATTGGATTCCAGATTTGTATATGAAAAACCATAGAAAAACATAATTGCATAAAAAGATGTTATACCAATTGCTATCAGAGCAGGGATAAGCAGATAATGTTTGATATAACGACTCGATATAAGCATGATTGAGCCAAATATTAATCCTGGTAACCATTTAAGTAATGTTGTTTGGTCAAAAAGTGAAACAACGTTGGCTAACGATAATCCCATATCTGCGGTCATTATAAATGCAAATTTGATGATTAGCCAACCAGTGCCAGCCAAAAACCCGCCTACAACAGGGTAAGGTATAAATCGAACTAATTTTCCAAGTTTAAGAGTACCAAGAATAAAGAAGAATATGCCTACAAGAATAGATGTTAGAGCAATAGTAACAAATATAAACTGAAATGTTGTATCAGCATCCCAATCTTTACCAGAAGTTGCCATAACTGTAGTTGCTATGAGAGCAATAATAGCAATTGGGATATCCTGGGGTGTATTAATATTCACTGGATAACTGGCTGTAAAGATTGAGATGACAGCAAATAGAAAAAATCCGAATAATACTATACCTATTCCCTGCGGTAAATAGGTAGCTAGTGTACCAGTAAAGATCAAGGCACCAAACGCCATTGCAATTACTATTTTGGTTATAGAACCTATTATACCGGCTATAATACTCGGGACAAGGTTAGATTTTGTTTGGCGTTCTTTCAATTTAATTCACAATCATTTTTACAATATTAACCAATCAATTTAAAGCTGAAAGTGAATAAAATTATTCATTTCCATAGACTTCAAATTTAATCATTGTTAATAACGAAGGATGCAAACATTATACCCATATATTTTAATAATTATGGTCTAGTATTATTTCTTGCACTACTACTAAATATATCCTTATATTTTTTGAGACTAAGTCTCAATATCATATATAATTGATTCTTTGTATTTTAGGAAGCCCCAGTTGTCCATAAAGATTCCGAAACATAATTGGGGTATCCTGGCTAGGTATTTAATTGGGAAATAATAGAGGTAAGGTATAGATAGATAATGAAAATACGACTTATGGTAATAATGGCTGTATTTTTCCTGAATGCTCAGGATGAATTTTTTCAACCGACAAAGAGTATTGGGGGATATGGTGAGTTACATTACAATAGCAATGTACAAGGTGATATAGACGCGACGAAAAAACTTGATTTCCATCGATTCATAATTTATTACGCTGCTAGCTTCACTGAAGCATGGTCATTCTTCTCTGAGATGGAGCTAGAACACAATTTTGTTAATGATGGAGAAGGTGAACTTGAATTAGAACAGGCATTTGTTGAATTCAGGAGTGATAAGGGAGGGTTTAAAGCTGGTGTCATCTTACCGAGTGCAGGGTTATTGAATGAATATCACGAACCGCCGTTATTTTTAAGTGTAGAACGACCTGAATATTCGAAGTATGTAATTCCCACCACATGGTTCGCTAACGGATTTTCATTCAATTATAAACCAATGGATGGACTAAAATTACGAATTGTCTTACTTGAAGATTTGAATGGTGAAGGTGTTGGCGCAGGGTTTAGAAGTGCTAGGGGTAAAGGGTATAAGACCACTGCATACGACTGGACAAAAAATTTTAGTGCTGAATATACCGGTTTACCTGGCTTGCGATTGGGTGGGTCCTATACAATGAATAATGCGCCTATAAACGATGATCCCGATACAACAGCTAATATTGTGTTGCTGGAGCTGCATGCCAAATATGTAGCGCATAATATTTATGCTGTTTTTGAATATGGTAATATTAATTATGATGGTACCAACCACACACCAAGTTATAAATCTAGTGGTGGTTATTATCTGGATCTTGGTTATAACATAGCCTCTATGTTGAATCTTAAGGGAAAAATAATGCCTTGGTTTCGGTATTCTGATTATAATAGAGGAACAAATGATGATGGAGTTTTGCCAAGTAAGCACTATATGATTACTAGATTTGGGTTAACTTTTTGGCCCGTAGATAAAGTAGCGTTCAAAATTGATTTCGGAACAAAGAAAACAGATGATACTGACATTGATGATATATCTCAACTGAATGTTGGTGTTGGCTATAATTTTTAATTATTAAAATTTTGTTAAAGGTCCCCTTAACACAATTTTTCAATGGAATGTCTTTAAAAAAGAGTTACTTCATCCCGAAGGGTCTTACGATCGTAATATTGTATATAACCGTATTTCCCTACTTTTTAATTGGCGGTATAAGGGATGATGCGGAAGAATTAATATTTTCTACTTATGGCGAAGATATACAAGTTGATTTCAAAAAGTGGAATCCGTCGCAAGAAATAAAAATTTATTCTGAAAAAAAGGCCCGTTCGCGGTTTATGTTTGACCATGTTTATTTCTGGAAAATATCTGAATCTAATTCTTTGGTTGGTGTGGCCATTCTCGATAATGTGCTAGGAAAATTGTTACCTATAACTTATTTGACTTGCTTTAATTTGGATGGTCAGTTGATCAATGCCCATATTGTAAAATATCGCGAAGATTATGGCTATGAAGTGGGGAATAGAAGATGGTTAAATCAGTTCCTTGGCCTAGATGCTAGCTCAGATTACAAGGTTGGAAAAAATATTGATGGTATAAGCGGTGCCACTATTTCAGTAAATTCTGTTACTAGAGGAATAAATAGGTCTGCAATTATTGTAGAACATTTACTTTCAAAAATAGATGCTGGATCCTACTAAAACATTAAGGGAACAAAACGACCAAATAAAATTGCTAATTCTTGCATTTACAATATGTTTGGTTGTTGGAGTAACCGTTGGCCTTGTATATGTCTACGCGACAGAGTCAACTACCGTAGCTGGTACTGTGGAACACTATAGGGGATCAGATGTTGGTGAAGATTTCGATATTCCCGAAAAATACCCGAAGACATTTGAAGGAATGTTGTTAATTACGCATACTCATGTAATCGCATTTGCAATCATATTTCTAATACTTGGCCAATTATGGGCTATGAATTCAATTATAGTTGGTTGGTGGAAATTATTTTTTCTAGTAGAACCGTTTGTATCAGTTTTGATAACATTTTTATCATTGTGGGGCATACGGTATGTATCTGATAGTTTCTCATACTTGAGCATTGTTTTTGGTATATTGACTTATGCTTCTTTTTACTTCATAGTTTTGATAGTTGTGTTAGAAATTCTCATTAAACAGAAACAATAATTTTCTGCCATAGTTTTATTTCTGGAATCTATTCATGATCAGCTTAATCCAAAAAGAGATTACCAAATATGGGATATTATTATTTGTTGTGGTTTTTTTATTAAGCTGTATTCATCAAAGAAAACCAACCAAACTAAAGCTCGACTTTAATAACTCGTTAATACTTTCTGGTGAATCCCATTTTAAGAATATGTCCCAGTTAACATTTTCTGGGGAAAATGCGGAAGCCTATTTTAGTGCCGATGGGAGAAAATTAATATATCAAGCACATGATGGTGATAGCCTTTGTGATCAAATCTATATCATGGATATCGAATCTGAGTCCGTTGAATTAGTTTCAACGGGTGCAGGTGTCACAACCTGTAGTTTTTTCAAATATCCGAATGATAACGGCATAATTTATTCGTCCACACATATGGATAATCCAGATTGTCCGCCTAAGCCCGATTTCAGCAGGGGCTATATTTGGAAAATATATCCTGAATTTAATATTTTCGAAGCCGGTTTTGGTGGTTCAAACCCGCGTCCTCTCACATCATCCCCTGGTTATGATGCTGAGGCAACATATTCTTTTGATGGTAAGAAAATAATCTATACTTCTTTAGTAAGTGGTGATTTGGAGCTATGGTCCATGAATCCAGATGGTTCAGGAAAACAACAGTTAACGAACAGGCTCGGCTATGATGGTGGTGCGTTTTATAGTTATGATGCTTCAAAGATTGTGTGGCGGGCTTATTATCCTGAAACGGAAGAAGAGATAGCAGATTACAAATCTTTGCTAGCGGAAAATTCTATTCGTCCAATGGCTCTTCAGATTTGGACAATGAATGCGGATGGTACAAACAAGGAACAGATAACCAATAATAATTCAGCAAATTTTGGTCCATTCTATTTCCCGAATGGCGGTAAAATTATATTTTCATCTAATATGCATGATCCGAAGGGCCGCGATTTTGATTTGTACTCAATAAATATAGATGGAACAGATTTGGAAAGGATTACTTATTTCGAAGGATTTGATGGTTTCCCTATGTTTAGTCCAAATGGGCAATATCTTGTTTTTTCCTCAAACCGAAATCAAAATAAACGTGGTGACACAAATATTTTCATTTGTGAATGGAAATAGGTGTCCTTAAGTATTTGGCCTGAAAATCGGTTAAATTATTTAATATAATAATTTTATATGGATACACTTAGCCATGCATTATGGGGCAGAGGTTTGTTTGGATATCGTGGTATGCCATGGCTGGCCTTATTTTTTGGTGCAATGCCAGATCTTGCGTCTTTTGGTGTTTTAATCGTTATAAATATCTTCAGTGGATCCATACCCCAATTTAGTGGGCCGCCACCTTTAGAATCATTACCGGATTGGTTATTCCTGTGTTACGATATCAGTCACAGTTATGTTACTGCATTTATCGTGATTGGTATTGTTTATCGTTTTCGAAAGGATGTTGCTTTTGCGATGCTGGGCTGGCCATTTCACATATTGTTGGATTTCCCTTTTCATCCAAAGGAATACTTTCCAACGAAGCTATTTTACCCAATTACTGACTTTTATTTCGATGGAATATCTTGGTCAAATCTCTATATCTGGTTGCCAAACATAACCGGTATAATTATTATATTTATTTGGCGTTATAGGTCAAATGAATAATTAAGGACTTGATTTTCTATCTTCCAGAAAGCAATTCCTCCGGCCTGTATATCTACGTCAGCATGATCGATTAACTTAAGGTTTTCTAGGTCAAATACAGTTACTGAACTAAGTTCACCGCGACTACCTTCAACAGACACAAAATTATACCCAATAGTGGGGAAAAATAAAGAGTCATCTAATAATAGATACATTCGAATATTTTGCGCGAGCTTTATTTCCATAAACTTCAACTTCTGTGTTCAGTTGCAGATTATTTCCTACTTCTAAACGTTCATCATCGTTACCGCCATCCAATCTCATTTTTCCTTGCATGAATTTGCTTTCTAGTTTTACACTAATTTCAAACTCTTTATTTGAGATATCTGCGACATAAGCTATTAAACAATCCGGTGGAATTGGCTGTGTGGCTTGCTTTTTGAGTTCCGCAATATTATTCTTGAGATCAGGGTCACGCATCATCTTTCTAAATTTGGTCATATCTTTATCACTAATATCAATTACTTCTTTCAGGTTTTTTCGATTCCTAAGCAAGTTGTTATTATTCATTATTGATCTGATTCGTTCCAGTTGTTCATTTTGGTCTTCATTAGTACCGGAAAATATAGAATCGAAATTTTCAGAGAATTTAGAAGTAATACCTGTTATGGCTTCGGGATCTACGTATTTAGTAACTTTCTCATAGAATTTTATCAGGATAAAAGCATATTCATCCATGATGACCGTGGAACTTGTGAAAGCAGGGTCCCGAAATTCATTCTCTAAATATCCATTCTCAAAAAGAAACTTTGATGGATTATGTTTTTTCCCCGATGGCGGCGTAAGTCCTTCCATACCCTGGTAATAAAGGATGACTCTATAAAATATATTCATATTAGATATGCGCATAGAATCACGAGCATACTGTACTAATTCATAGCTGAATACCAATGTTGTAGTGGAAATAAATAAATAAAGTAAGAGTTTGGTTAAAAATCCCATTGGTTATTTTATTTTGATGAAATTTATGAACTAGTCAGTTCATTTTCCATTAGTCATTTATTATACGTGATACTTTACAATATTTTGTTTTTGCATTTACCATATAGTTGTTTAACATCGCTGCTAAAATTTTAATGAATAAAAGGAAAGTAAGATGAATTTGGTTACGAAAGCGGATAGACCCAGACGCAAAAGATTTATGATTGTAAGATTAAATAATATGCGTCAACGAAATGATTACCGGTATCCTAACAGGAGAAGGTATATACATTAGTTCCTTAATTTATAATCAGGGGTAGTTAACTACCTCTGATTATTCTTTTGAATAAGTTATTATTTAATTAGTTCACCGAGGATTTTTAACACTTTATCCCAAACTTCGCTATTATTTATAATTGTAGCATTCACATCGTGGTTGAAGGTGATACCATCAGTCAGGATAACATAAACGAAATAAGTAATTCCTAATTTGAAGATTACATTGGTTATCTGACTGATATAGGATAGCTGATTTTGAATGAATGGTGTTTTCTTCATTGGTCCTCCTTATTAAAAAAGGTTAGCAGTGTTAGGATTTATTTAGTTTCAAAAGATTGTATAAAATATCTAGCTGGGTAGATGACATTAGCATTACATATTCAGCCAGTTATTTATCGCTGTACGGAGATAATCAATTACTATTAATAACAATAATTTTAAATTTGTCCAGGTCCATGGAGAAGTATTGACCTTTATTCCATCAATCCAAGTACATAAAGCACTGATCTTTTTGATATTTTCAGGCTGTATACGAAGCGGATTGTGGGAGAGAAGTACAAAGTCCGCGGCTTTACCAACCGTTATGGATCCCCGCTGGTCATCTTCAAATAACTGCCAGGCGGCGTTGATAGTCACAGCTTTTAACGCATCATTAATAGTAACGCGTTCAGTAGGCCCAAGAATATATCCTCTATCTTTTGTTTTTCGTGTTACAGCAGTTGATATTACCCGAAAGGGATCAACCGGCGTGGCTGGATTATCAGTATGAATGGAAGCTCTATGACCGACTGCAAATGCTGATCCCAAGGGCATGAATCTCGCTGCACGATCAGGGCCGACGATTTGAGGTAGTTGTTCACCGTAGTAATAAACATGATCCATGAAAAAACTCAGAGTAAGGCCGAGTTTCTGGGCTTGTATTATTTGATTCTTGGTTATCAAGGCGTTGTGTTCCAAGCGATGGCGGTGGTCAGGCCGGGGATAGTTTTCCATGATTTCCGTAAACGCATTTAGGATCATTTGAATGGCAATTTCACCCTGTGCATGTATGGCGATCTGATAGCCAGCATTATGATAATTTGTGAGTGTCTGCAGCAATGATGCTTCAGAATAATTTACCTTACCGCGATGGTTGGGCAGTAACTTCATTTGTTTTAAGGTAACTTCAGTGTTAAGATAAGGTTCGGCAAAGGCAGCACCCCCTGTATATGGTGACCCATCCATATATAGTTTTACTCCCTTAATTCGAAAGTGATCGTTACCGTACCCGGTGGGCCACGCGGACCGATCAAGCTGTTTCTTCAATGGATAAACAAATGAACGTACTGGTACATCTGCATTTCGTGATAGGCTAGCCATAAAATTCAGCGGATAACCTGCTATATTAACAGGTCCCAGTGCAGCAATTGTGGTATAACCGGCTTTTGCATATTGCGCATATTGTAGATTGAGCAAAAGCTCAGCAGTTCCTTGGGGTGTTTTTGGCATATTTATTAGAATTTTCTGTAATGCGCTGAACTCATATATAACACCATTTAAATTCCCGTCTACATCCTTCATAAATGTGCCGCCACCGGGGGGATCAGGTGTATTCTTGGTAATTTTAGCTGTCTTGTAAACAGCATTGTTTACAAAGGCCTGATGCATCATTTGGGTAAGAATAAATATGGGTACTTCCGTTGATATACTGTCCAGTTCTGCCAGTGTTGGGTTACGCAAGTCCTTCACCAGTACTGGGTCCCAGCCAAATGCTAATACCCACTTACCTGGGGAAGATTTTTCAACAGCGGCACCAATAGTGGCCATAATTTCTGCCCTGGAATTATAAGTGAATCCACTTATGTTAACTACCTGGCTTAGTACTGCTGTCGCTATAGGATGACAGTGGGCTTCAATCAGACCAGGCATTAGTGTTTTGCCTTGCAGATTAACTATTTTTGTTTTCCAAGTACGCAGTTTTATGATATTTTCTTTGGTCCCTATCGCTGTTATCCGTCCATCCTCTACCGCAATTGCTTCAACTACAGGTTGATTATCATCCATAGTCAAAATGTCTCCACCAAAGAATATCAAGTCCACAGCAAACAGTGGTGTCGTAATCAATAAAAGATTTACTATTATTTTCATTTACGCAGCATTATAAAATTATATGCCTAATTAGATTTTCCAAGTATTGTATTTAACATATCGCTGGCTCTACCACGAAAAACATGATCGTATAGATCGCTCTGCCCTGAAGGTTCTGGGTTAATCTCAATAAGTGTGGCGCCGTTTGATTTGGCGATCTGTGGGAATCCTGCAGCGGGCCACACTACGCCAGAAGTTCCGATCGAAATAAATAGATTTGACTTTGAAATTATTTCATCAGCTTTTTTTGTAATGGCTGGAATCAAAAAGTCATTAAACCAGATTATATCCGGGCGGAGCCAATGATCATTGGCACATTTCCAATTCTTGTAATGGTCCGGGTTATGATCGTCTATTACTATCTCGCAGTGATCACAGCGCAAGCGCCAGGCGCTGCCGTGCAATTCTACAATATTCTTTGATCCCGCCTGTTGATGCATGCCATCGATGTTTTGGGTTATAATCCAGACGTTTTCGTGGCTTTTTTCCAGATCCGATATTAATTCATGACCTGCATGGGGCAGGCAATCGATCAACACCCGCCGCCGTGTTTCGTGGAAATCTAGGACAGCTTGAGGATCGCGGATAAATGCAACCTGGCAAGCATAATCTTCCCAATTGTATTTATGCCAAACACCTCCTTTACCGCGATAGGTAGGCACTCCGGATTCTGCGGACATACCTGCTCCCGTGAAAAATACAATATGTTTATAATCTGCTGGATCAATTGAATTTCTGGTAGCGGTGGGCACAAATATTACCTATCCATAAATATTAGATGATATTGATCTGTTTATATTTCAGATATAACTCTCGTCCTAACCAGGCATCTGTTGCCGCATACTTAATTTGTTTTTTAGTTAGTTTATCTACACTCCAGTTCGATGTGCTTCCGGACTTTGAAATTCGAAAATTTAATAAATATGCAGCCAAACCACGGAGGCCATGATGGGGCAATCCTTTAGATCTGGCAATATCTCCGAGATCAATAAAACCAGCATGTTCAAAATTTAATATTTTCTGTAATTCAATTAGATCTTGACCAATAGCAACACCTGATTTAATTATATTTACCTTAGATAAAAGATTGGTAATACTAGCGGGTAGGCCACACTTGTTTAATTGGAATAGGTATACAACTTTTGTTCCTGCCAGTTGTAATAAGGATGGTAAATAAGACTGACCTTTATTAAAAGCAGGACGCGTTTCGGTATCAAACCCCAGCAATTTTTCTTTGCTTAAGATTGCACATGCATTTTTCGCCTGTTCAGCGGTTTGAATAATACGGATCGCGCCATTGTAATAGCGTAGTGGTAATAAATTTATTTCAGTTTTTGATAATTTATTTTTATCTAGAGCCATGACTGGCAAAAGTAAATCGTTTATGCTTTATTATCAGTTTCAATTCTTATCCAGCCCTTAATGTCATTAACACCCTTAAAAAAAAGCATTATTAATATTAAACTATACCACCAATGGAAGATCAGCGCCGCTCCAGAAAAAGATATACCTAGACCGGCCAAATAAAGTACTGCTACAGGTAAAAATGCTTTGATACGCAACCTATGTTTTTCTTTATCAAATACCTTACCCTGCGATTCTATCTTTTTGCGATAGGATTCAACCAGGAAATCAATGAGTTTGTTATATTTATCGCTTAATTGTTTCAGATTCATTTTTTTTCGTAATTCATTTGTACTGCAAATGAATTTTCCTTTAATATTGTTTAATAATCTAACTTAAAGAACAGGATATGCTCCATTTTATTCTGATAACTGATTGTTTAGAATATTCAAGGTAATCTATTATTGAATTAGCAAATATAAGTTAATATATGAATCTACTGTTGATCTTTTTAGCTGTTATCCTGTTTATTGTTATTGCAACAACAAAATTTGGGTTGCATCCATTTTTAACATTGTTGAGCGCATCATTTATTACTGCCTTCGCTTTTGGGTTACCGATGGTAGAAGTAGTGCAAATAATTAACGCTGGTTTCGGAGGTATACTTGGTTATATAGGATTGGTCATTCTTTTTGGAACTATTATTGGTGTAATTCTGGAAAAGAGTGGTGCCGCAATTACGATGGCTGATACCATTATCAAGCTGTTAGGCAAGCGTTTTCCAACATTAACCATGTCAGTTATAGGTTATATTGTTTCTATACCGGTATTTTGCGATTCGGGCTTCGTCATCCTCAACTCTCTCAAAGAGTCTTTATCGCAACGCATGCACGTATCCAGTGTGGCCATGTCTATTGCTCTTGCTACAGGGCTATATGCCACGCACACCTTCGTTCCGCCCACTCCAGGCCCCATAGCTGCGGCAGCCAATTTGGAACTTGGAGATCAACTTGGTCTCGTAATTATAGTAGGTTTGTTTGTATCAATTCCTACTATCCTGACTGGAGTATTTTGGGCAAATCGTTTTCGAGATTTTCATCTAGACCATCAAGAAAATGAATCAGCCCGCTTGCATACTGTCGATCAAAAAAGTATGGAATTAACCGATCAGGGTTTACCAAGTCCATTGTCAGCGTTTATGCCCATTATTATGCCCATTTTGATGATATGTATGGGTTCTATCGCAAATTTTCCGAGCCGACCTTTTGGCACAGGTATTATTTTTATCGGGGTGTTGTTTCTTGGTAAGCCTCTAATAGCGCTAATTTTTGGTCTAGCGCTTTCTACCAGATTAATTAGGCTTGGGGAAAGAACAAAACAATTGGGTAATTTTGTAAGTCAAGGTATTACAGCGGCTGCACCTATCATACTTATAACTGGTGCCGGCGGTGCTTTTGGTGCCGTCCTCAAGGCCACACCCATAAGTGAATACCTTGGTCAAACCCTTTCGGGAATGGGTGTGGGTATATTTATGCCTTTTCTGGTAGCGGCAGCTTTAAAATCGGCTCAGGGGTCATCTACAGTTGCACTGGTTACGACATCTGCTATGGTTGCAAGTTTATTACCAGAATTGGGTTTGGATAGCAGTATGGGCAGGGTATTAACTGTGATGGCAATTGGTGCTGGGGCAATGACCGTTTCGCATGCTAATGACAGCTATTTCTGGGTAGTATCTCAATTCAGCAATATGAATGTTTCACTTGCCTACCGAGCCCATACTATGGCCACGCTATTGCAAGGGTTAACGGGAATCACAATTGTTTTTTTACTTAGTCTACTATTACTATAGTTCCTTGGTAGGATATTTTTCTTTTTGAATTATGAAAATAGTGATTGCTCCAGATTCATTCAAAGGTAGCCTTACTGCGACGGAAGCTGCAGATGCTATTGAAATTGGTTTTCGAGCGGTGTATCCAGATGCGGAATATGTTAAAGTTCCTATGGCGGATGGTGGCGAAGGTACCGTACAATCTTTAGTTGACGCTACTTCTGGAACAATCATTAATCAATCGGTAATAGGACCTATGGGAGATATGGTGTCAGGATTTTTTGGTATTTTGGGAGACAATCGAACCGCAATTGTCGAAATGGCTGCTGCCTCGGGAATGCACTTGGTAAAACCAGAGGAACGTAATATTTACCTGGCTAGTAGTTTTGGTACAGGCCAATTAATTAATGCTGCTTTGGATCACGGTTGTGATAAGTTGATCATTGGTTTGGGAGGCAGTGCGACCAATGATGGTGGTATGGGTATGATGAAGGCCTTAGGTGCGCAATTCCTCGGCCAGGGAGGCGCTCCGTTAGCGCCAGACGTGTGTGCTTTATTGCAATTAGCAAAGATTGATTTGCAATTCCTGGACCCCAGGCTTAGTAAAACAGAAATTATCGTTGCCTGTGATGTTAACAATCCACTTTGTGGTGAAAATGGCTCATCAAGGATTTACGGACCTCAAAAAGGTGCCACAGAGGATGATATTGTAGTGCTGGACAAAGCTCTTGCTCGTTATGGAGATGTCTTGGCTATTAATACAGGCAGAAATATTGCAGAAAAACCAGGTGCCGGTGCAGCAGGCGGAATGGGTGCCGCATTAATTGGTTTAATTGATGCTGTTGTAAAACCGGGTGTTGATCTAGTGATTGAAATTGTGGACCTTGCTAAAAGTTTAGTTAATACAAACCTTGTAATTACCGGTGAAGGCCGAATTGATAGCCAGACTGCCCGTGGTAAGACACCGATAGGTGTGGCGAAAATCGCAAAGTCATATAATCTACCAGTAATATGCATAGCAGGATCAGTAGAAGATGGCGCAGATATTATTCACCAAATGGGTATTGACGAAATTTATAGCGTAATAGAAGGAGATTATGATCTAACTGAAGTCCTAATAGAGGCGGGACATAAATTGACACAAGCAGCACAAAAAATTGCTAAAAGTTTAAATCTCTAAGGCTAATCAATGACGATTGTTTACAATGCTAATCCTTTTCAGTGTTATGGTTAAGACCTTTTATACTAAAAAGTAATAGTCACCTACTAAATAACTATTAATTATTTATAATAATGGAAAAATAGCTAATATTATAAAGTATATATAAAATAATACTAAAAATATATTGCATAATAGTAAAATAGTATAATAATATAAATAAGGGAGGATGATAAATTATACAATGAAAATTGATGATCTAGACAGAAAAATTCTGGAATATTTACAAAAAGATGGTCGCATGGCAGCAAGTCATATAGCTGATGAACTAGATATTTCCATTCCAACAGTAACTGATAGGATCAAAAAACTGTCCGAATCAGGAGTTATACAGGGATTTCATGCAACTCTGAACCCCAAATTGCTTGGGTTAGATGTTTCTGCAATAATTACTGTTATTTCAGAATCATCCGAACATTACAAAGAAGTGATTCAGACGGCAAGGAATACGCCCGAAGTTGTACAATGTTATAGTACCACGGGAAAAGGTTCTCATACCTTAATTATAGTAGCAAAAAATTCTCAAGCGCTAGAAGAATTATTAAGAAAAATTCAAAGCTGGCCAGGTGTATCAAGAACAGAAACGCAAGTAATCTTGTCTTCCTACGCTATAAGCCATAACACGTATGCAATAAGTTGAATCAAAACAATATCAAACAAAGGAGTAAAAACAGTGAGTAAGATAAAAGCTGAGTATATTTGGTTAGATGGTCATAAGCCAACATCTAAACTGCGTTCAAAAACAAAAATTATTGATGGACCAGTGAAAACAGTTGCGGGTATTCCACAGTGGGGTTTTGATGGATCCAGTACAGAACAAGCGTCTGGTGATAATAGTGATTGCGCGTTAAAACCGGTCTACTATGTTCCGGATCCAATTCGGGGTGGTGATCATATACTGGTGATGTCCGAGGTTAACAATGCTGATGGCACACCCCATGTTACTAACACACGTGCACCATTGAGAAAAGTAGCAGAAAAATATAAAGATCATGATCCATGGTTTGGAATTGAACAA
>Ga0257107_1000083_pt1 | contig 33827 bp, 35 predicted proteins | sample LP_taG_2_FD_190178 | JGI IMG/M metagenome (GOLD analysis project Ga0257107, IMG submission 190178) | Marine microbial communities from Northeast Subartic Pacific Ocean, Canada - LP_J_2011_P26_500m | ecosystem: Environmental > Aquatic > Marine > Oceanic | place: Canada: Northeast Subartic Pacific...
AAGCAAGGAAAATAAATATTAAACTAAAAACAGCTAATATCCAGGGTGTTTGCATAATTGCCTGCAAATTAATTCCAGCACCAAAGTAGCCGGCAGTTGCCCCAATCAAGCCATAAGCAAGAGACATGGAAAGCACAAAGGTTAAAGACATCAGAAAAGCTTTTATGGTGCTAGGGGTTTGTTTTTGTCCAATAATAATGCCAGATAAAATTGGGATCATTGGGTATACGCAAGGGGTCCAGGATAGAGCCAACCCTGCCAACAATGCTCCAAAGAATAGAGCCAACCCTCCCTGCTGAAATAGCTCTTTAGCTTTTAATTCTTCATTGTTTATTGACTCCGCAGGTTGGCTTTGGATAGCCTCAGCTCCCGAGAGTGAAACCCTAATTAAGTCATTTTGTGGTGGATAGCAAACACCTCCATTCCAACAACCTTGGTACTCTACGTTAAGGGGGAGTACATCATTTTGGATTTCACTTAAAGTGACTAATATTTCTATTGGTTTTTCGTAAACTCTGACTTGGCCAAAAAATTCATCCTGCTTTAATTTTGCCTCTGGAAAGTTTATGTTCTCAATCTTCGCTCCATCAGCAACAAAAGACATCTTGTCCTTATAGAGGTAGTAGTTTTCTTTAATGAGCCAACTAATGACAAGAGTTTGATCATCAATTACAACAACACTTAATGGAAAAGCTTCATGGACTTGGAGTGGATGGGTTTCGTTATTGAGGTTATCTTGTAGCTGAAGGGTCTTATTAATTTGTGAACCGCTATCGGCACTCGTGCTCTGACTAAGCCCACTATCTTTAGTTAGCTCAGAGGCCCAGTTTTGTGAGAGTGGTGCCAGTACTAAAAGCAAAACAATCGACAAAAAACGCTTCATAAAAGCCTCAAAATTAGGATAAGATTTATTGATTCAGAGGGGTATTAATTCAAATTTCTCCAGCCTCTTCCAACACTTTTCTTGCAATCCTAAAACATTCAACGCCCTGGGGTACGCCACAATAGATTGCAATGACATGTAATATCGACTTCATCTCTTCTTTACTCACACCATTTTTAAGGGCGCCTTTGCAGTGAATCTCCCATTCTTCCATTTTTCCAAGTGCAGCGATCATGGTTAAGTTCATCATCGATCTGGTTTTCTCGTCAATTGTGTCATCACCCCAACCAAAACCCCAGCACCACTCAGTCATTTGTTCTTGGAAGTCTCGATTAAAGTCATCTGCAGAGGCTAAGTTCTTTTCAACATAATCACTGCCTAAGGTTGCCTTCCGCTTAGAAAGCCCTAATTCAAATAATTTTTTGTCCATCTTCTTTCTCCATAATTTAGGGTTTACATAAAATATCTAATTATCTTATAACAAAGGGGTTTCCCATAGGTTCTGGGGAGGTGTTAATCCATGTTGTTTTAGTTCTTGTGTATTCATGAATGGCATCCATACCGGCTTCGCGACTTCCACCGCTTTGTTTGAATCCACCAAAAGGTGAGATAGGTGAAATAGCTCTATAAGTATTTACCCAAACAATCCCAGAGTGTATCTTTTGGCTAACGCGATGTGCCCTAGCAAGGTTTTCAGTAAACACACCCGCACCCAGTCCAAAATCGGAGTCATTAGCCATTTCTATCGCCTCCTTTTCAGTATCAAAAGTAATGGCACTAATAACGGGGGCAAAAAGTTCTGTTGAGACACAGTCAATAGTTTGATTCGGACAATCAAGCAAGGTCGGCTCAAAGTACCAACCCTCTGACAAGTGGACGGGACGTTTACCGCCAAAAACAATCTTGGCGCCTTGTTTCAGAGATTTATCGATGACATCATGAGCTCGTTCAACTTGGTGGACTGTTGCAAGGGGCCCAACTTGAGTTTTTTTGTCCAACGGGTCCCCGACAATTATAGTTTTAGCACGTTCCTTAATCTTACTAAGTATCTTACTATGAATAGATTTTTGAATTAATACGCGTGATCCAGCTACACAGCTTTGCCCAGAGGCACCAAAATTACCTGCAATAATGCCATTTACCGCACCTTCAATGTCGCAATCATCGAAGATTAGCATTGGAGACTTACCGCCAAGCTCAAGACTGACATGGGCAAAATTCTCTGCAGTATTTCTAATAATGTGTTTTGCAACTTCACTGCCTCCTGTAAATGCAACCCTTGCGACCTTAGCATGAGAGGTAATAACACGTCCGCATGGTTCTCCAAATCCCGTTAAGATATTAATAACACCAGGTGGAAAACCTGCCTTATCAACCAATTCAGCCAATTTAAATAGAGCAGCAGGCGCCTGTTCAGATGCTTTTACGACAACCGTATTACCGGCCGCCAAAGCGGGGGCAATTTTAGTTGCTGACAAGAACAGCTGAGCATTCCATGGCACAATAGCTACTACAACGCCTATCGGTTCGCGGGTTGTAAAGACTCTCATGTTTGGTTTATCAATAGGCAGGACTTCACCCTGAATTTTGTCCGCAAGTCCAGCATAATAATAGTAGTAATCAGCTACATATTTTGATTGAGCTCGAGTTTCAACTGCTAACTTGCCGCTGTCTCTTGTTTCAAGTTCGCCAAGCTCATTTGCATGTTTTGAAATTAAGTCACCTAATTTGTGTAACAGTTTTCCTCGTTCAGTTGCGGTGTATTCTGCCCATGGACCCTTATATAGAGCATTATGTGCGGATTCAATAGCCATATTTGACTCTTCCTCGCTGGCTGCAGGAAAGGTTGCCCAAGGTTTTCCGTTGGCCGGGTTAAGTGTTTCGAAATGATCTACTCCACTACTAAATTTGCCGTTAATGTAGTGTTTAAATTGTTCCATTCAGTTTCCTTTTAAGTAAATGCTGGCATTACTTCATTAATAAAGAGTTCTAACGATTTCTTTTTCTTATCGAAGCTCATACTGCTATCAACCCAATAGCTGTATTCATCATAGCCGAGTTTTTCACAGAGTTTGATTCGCTCAATAGCTTCCTCAGGTGTCCCAATAATACTATTTTTACGCATATTTTCAGGCGAATACATCTCAATTTTTGACATTTCTTCTTCACTAAGTTTTTTAATAAGCCCTTGTTCAATGGGTCTTTCGTTCTTGAACCAGGCACCAAAATAACAATAGAACCTGGAAATATCTTTTGCGCCTTGAACCAATTCTGCTTCTGTTTCAGCCACAAAAGTATGCCGAAGTACCATTATTTTGGGTCTTGGTTTTTTGGGGTACGATTCACAAGCATTGTTAAAACGTTCCATCAAAGAGGTAACCTCTTCGTCACCTAGCCATAGCGGTGTTACTTGCACATTACAATCATTTGCTAACGCAAAATCATGGGAATTTTGACCTCTTGCCGCAATCCAGATTGGTGGGTGTGGGTCTTGATATGGTTTAGGAGAGCTAGTCGTTTTTGGAAAAGACCAATGCTCACCATCATGTGCATAGTCACCCTTCCAAATTGCTTTAATAGCAGGCACGATTTCTCGAAGTGCACTACCAGCATGAAAAGGATCTATCCCGTCAGCTAACCTATCATATTCAAAGGAGTATGCACCCCTAGCCAGGCCAAGCTGTAGCCGACCTTTAGTAATGATATCAGCCATTGCAGTTTCTTCAGCTAACTTGATTGGATGCCAGAATGGCGCAACAATGGTCGCTGTTCCAAGTTTTATACTGCTTGTGTGGTGAGATAAGTCAACCAAATTAGTGAAAGGGTTAGGTGAAATAGTGAAATTCATACCGTGATGTTCGCCATTCCATATGGTGCTAAAGCCGCCCTTTTCTGCTATCACGCAGAGTTCGATAAATTCTTCATAGAGGCGTGTTTGAGATTGACTATTGTCAATTCGTTCCATATGTGCAAAAAAAGAAAAATCCATTTCAGATCCTATAAATTATTGTTTGTTTTTGTAATTGCCTCGACTTTACCTTCACTTTCTTTACCAACAAATATACCAAAAGCGTTTAATTCCCTCTCCATAATATAGCGTTTAAGCATTATTCTACTCGCTTCGTCTGCGAGACGTTCAAAGGGAATTGTATTAAACTCATAAAATTCACCAGCAGTGACAGAAGATCCGTCTTCAACTTGGGAACGGTAATATATGAGGCTAGTTTTATCATCACTGTTTTCAAAAACTGAGAAAAGGTAATGCTCAGTGATTGAAATTTGTAGTTTTTGTAGTTTTCCAAGAAGACTGTTATCGTCATCGACGGAGCCAAGTCTTGTCGCTGATGGAAAATAAAGAACACCGTTTGTTTCATCCTTAAGCAAGAATATCTTTTTGCGCCATTCAATTATTGCGCCAACAAGTATTTTAGTGTCTTCATTTTCCATGGCTAATAGCATTTTCTTTTCAAGGCTTAGGTTCACATAATTTCCACGTAAATAAACCAATGGCGTGTTTGTTGAGCTATCGAACGCCTGAACTTGGCCAATAAGAATAAAGTGGTCACCGGCTTCTATAAAACTATCCTTTATGCAGTCAAACCAAGCAACGGATTCATTTATTATTGGACTTCCAGTGATTTTGGGCTCCCAGTTAATCTGGTCAAATCGATCTGTTGCAGGGAGAGCAAATGTATTAGAAATTTGGTGTTGGCTTTCTGAGAGGATGCTGACTGCAAAATGATTACCCTTGGAAAAGGCTTCTATATTGAAAGAAGCATTATCAATGCATACTAAGATTAAGTGTGGCTCAAGCGAGACAGAAGTAAAAGAATTCGCAGTAAAGCCTATCGGTTTAGAGTCTTTATCTAGAGTTGTGACAACAGTAACCCCAGTTGGAAATGAACCAAGCGCTTGTCGGAAGTTGCGCATCTCTTCTTTATTCATCAGGCTTTTCTTTTTTGGCTTCTATAAAAAATTGTTCAATGATTGGGTTAACCTTGTCAGCTGCAATATAGGACATCATATGTGCCTCACCAGTAAGAGAATTGCTGGAACCATTGGGTGTTTCTTCTGCCATTTGTTGAGACATGACGGGAGTTGAATTTGGATCCTCGTCACCCGTTAAGTATAGTACAGGAGGTCTTAACCGGGACAGCTTATTTAGAAAAACTTTGTCAGATAAGGCAAACAGTCTATAAGCTCTGCCATAACCTTGTGGTGATGTATTCCCTAGCCAGTTACGAACTTTATCTATCTTTTTTAAGTCATCTGCGCTTGTTTTGTTATTAAACCAGCGCTTTAATGTTTGCTCAATATTAAGTATCTTATTGGTTTGTAAGATTTGATTGGCTCTATTTATAACTCCTTTTTGAGCCTCCTCACTTCGATTGAATGCAATATTTATTGGCACAAGAGCTTTAACTTTTTCAGGGTATTTGAGTGCAAAGGCAACACTGATAAGTGCCCCCATAGAATGACCCACCAAAGAAATTAAAGAAAGGCCAAGGTGCTTGAGAAGGTTATTAAGCTGTTCAACGTAATCATCAAGTACTGGTTCTTCTTGGGGCAGGGGGCTTTCGCCATGACCAAGAAAGTCATACGTTATAACTTGATAATCGTTAGAAAAGTATTCAACCTGTGGAGACCACACATCTCCCCTCATTCCAACGCCATGAATAAAAATCAAAGGAGAGGGTTGATCTCCATAGGATTTAAAGGCAGTACCGTCTTTAGTATAAAAAGTAGATGCAACCTTTAGATTGTGTTTTCCCAAGTCACGCACAAAATGTTCCGTATTTAAGTTACAAAAATCGTTTACTAGGCACACACCTTTTTTTGCTCACTGCCTGCCGACTTGAGTATGAATAAAATATAAAGTATTGCTTGTTACCTGTCAAGCCAACATAAACTCAAGGTAATATATTAAAGTTAAATACTAGTATTTAAGCTTAAAAACTTCATTTTTAGTGAGAAAAGATTGTTTTTTTGATAAAAATTAAGAGAATTAGTTAAATAATGCCAATTAATTGCAAAAAAATAAGTAAAAAAGTATAAAAATGGTGAAAATTAGTTAAATAATGCCAATTATTGGTGTTTTTTAGTGAAAAATAAGGTTTTTTTCTTAATTTTATACAAAACTATAATATTGTGTATTTATTGAACAATAATCACCATTGCTGGTCGAACTAGTCGATCATTAAGAGTAAATCCTACCTGCACAACCTCAAGAACTGTATTTGATTTTTTGTTAGGCATCGGCACCATAGTCACTGCTTCGTGAAGTTCTGGATTAAATGTCTCTCCAATAGGATCAACGGTTTCAACTCCAAACTTTTCAAGAGTTGAGTTGAAAACTTTATTAGTCAATTCCAGACCTTCAATCGTATGTTCAAGTGTTGCATTTTTATCCATTGCAGATTTGAGGCCCATAGATAGTGAATCTTTCACTTCTAAAAGTGCTTTTACAAAGCCATCCAAAGCATACTTGTGCGCTTTTTCGAGGTCTTTTGCAGTACGTCTTTTTAGATTTTCCATTTCGGCTTGAGAGCGTAATAGTTTGTCCCAATTTTCTTTAGCTGATTGTTGGGCTTCAGCAAGCTGAGCTTCTAAATCAAGAGATTTTTCATTGGCAATCGAAGCCTCGTCTTTAGCTTCAATATGATCTTCTTTTTGCTGTTTTTGTTGTTTCTTTTTTGTCATTATTTAATCAAATTAATGTATATTTACCATGTTATGTAGTTACTCTTTAGGATATTTCAAGGTCTATGTTCAATACAATTGGCATTATAACTAAACCACAAGATATTACCAGTGAAGAAACTGCAAGGGAGTTGGGTGCTTTTCTTAAAGAACAAGGTGTGTCACTTGTAGAGGATGTGAAATCCGTTAAGAAGAGCGCAGACTTGATTATTGTTGTCGGGGGTGACGGCAGTATTCTTAGTACAGCAAGAACTTATGTTGATAGTAACATCCCTATTCTTGGTATTAATCTCGGCAGGCTCGGATTTTTAGCTGATGTTTCTGTTGAGTCTATGACGACTGTAATGAGTGACATTTTAAGTGGTGAATATATAAAAGAGAAAAGATCTTTGTTGAACTGTCAAATTGAGCGAGAAGGCAACATCTTATCTCAACATTTGGCATTCAATGAGGTGGTCGTGCATCGCAATGAAACCCCTAGGATGATTGAATTTGAATTATCCGTTGACGGTGATTTTGTTAATAAACAACGTGCAGATGGGATGATAGTGACGACACCTACTGGATCTACCGCATATGCACTGTCTAGCGGTGGGCCTATTATGCACCCCAGTGTTAACACGATTTGCTTAGTCTCAATAAGTCCTCATACGATGAGTCATAGACCCTTTATTCTTAATGGAGAGAGTGAAGTTTTGATTTCACTGATAGATTCAGACGACAAGGCTACCGTTAGCTTTGATGGTCAAGTCTCTTTTGCAATTTTGTTGGGAGATAGTCTTCGTATTAGACAACATGATAATTTTATTCACTTAATACATCCAAAGGGCTATGACTATTTTGAAATTATTCGTTCAAAGTTACATTGGGGTCAGAAAGTTTAAAACGCTTAAACTATGCTAGATCAACTATCTGTAAAAAATTTCGTGGTTGTAGAAGACCTAAATATAGATTTTCTACATGGCATGACTGTTATCACTGGAGAAACGGGTGCTGGTAAATCAATCATAGTTCAAGCACTCAACTTGGCTATCGGTGGACGTTCAGATGCCGCATTGGTTCGAAATGGGAAAAGTAAAGCAGAAATTATTGCAACGTTTAGTCTTGATGGTAATCAAAGTATTCAATCTGTCCTTGAGGGCCTTGATTTGGAAGATGGCAATGAATGTATTTTGAGGAGAGTTATAGGGTCTGATGGTAAGTCAAGGTCTTATGTGAATGGAAGTAATGTGACTCTGTCGACTTTGAGAGATGTTGGTTGTCATTTGATTGATATGCATGGTCAAAATGAACATCAACTGTTACTACGTAATCATCAGCATCGTATTCTTTTGGATGACTTTGCAGATACTCATCCTCTTTGTGAGGAAATCAATACTATTGTTCGTGGTTACAGACAAGTCACACAAGAGGTCGATAATTTGAGAAACAGTAATGAGCTTTTATCTGCACAAAAAGATTTATTAAATCATCAACTTGAGGAACTTACTCAGTGTCAGCTGGACCAAAATGAATTAGATAGTATTGAAAATAACTACAAAATATCAAGTAACGCCAGTCTGTTAATTGAAAAAATTTCTAAAATACTTGAGTCTCTAGATCATGAACCGGGTGTCAACAATATTTTGATAGAAGGAGAAGATGTTATCGCTCAAGCGCGAGAGTTTGATGATCGACTAGAGTCAATTCAATCTTTATTGTCAAGCGCTCAAGTGCAGGTTCAAGAAAGTATTTATGATTTAACGAATTATCTAAGTAAAGTTAGCGGCCAGGAAGCTAATGTTACCGATTTGGAGGCAAGAATTAATATGTTGCATGACTTAGGTAGAAAGCATCGTTGTCAAATTCCAGAATTATTAAATACACAAAATAGCATTCAAAATAAACTCAATGAATTCGACACTTCTTCTGATAAATTAGAAGGATTATTGTCAAAACAGAAGCAATTCGAGAGGGAATACTACAAAAAATCAAAAATACTGAGCGAGAAAAGACAACATGCCAGTGTGTCTCTTTCAGAAAAAGTGACTGACTTAATGCAAGACTTAGGCATGCCTGGCAGTGAAATTCTCTTTTGTCTTAATGCCTATAAAGATTCAATACGGCTAAACGGAAACGAAGAAATTATTATTCATGTGAAAACCAATATCGGGCAAGACCTTAAGCCTTTAAGTAAGGTAGCTTCTGGGGGTGAATTGTCACGCATTTCACTAGCACTTTCAGTAGTAACCAGTAAAACTGAGCTTACTCCAAGTATTATTTTTGATGAGGTTGATGTTGGTATTAGCGGTTCAGTTGCAGAAATTGTTGGCCAGCTTCTTAAAAAATTATCGGTTCGATATCAAATCATATGTGTCACTCATCTGGCGCAAGTTGCCGCTCAAGGAAAAGAGCACTTGAAGGTTGTCAAGACTCAACACAGTGGTTCAACATTTACACAAGTTACAGCTCTTGATCAGGAGCAACGAACCGATGAAGTAGCTCGAATTTTAGGTGGAATTAAAATTAGTGATAAAACAAGAATGGCTGCAGAAGAAATGATTAAAGCAAGTGCTTAAATTGTCCAACTTAAATCTATTCCAGACTCATAATAGCTTTATAAAAGAAATCGACAACTATGTCTTTTAAGAATGACTATATTAGTCAAAAAAAGTTGACTCGTAGTCAATAATTTATACTTGGAAGGCTTGACTCTTTGGTGTAAGATTGTATAATATTGCGTTTGTGTATCGGGCAGGGTAGTTGTCGAAAAAAAAGGAAAAATAGTGACTTCAATTTTCCAATCCTTGCTCCTTATTTTGGCCGTTATAGCTTTTACTATGTATGGTTTTGGACTTGCCGCCCTTTATGGGGCGCTAGTCAGTTTTAGTAATACTTGGCTTTTTGACTGGTATACAAATAAACAAAAAGCGTTAGTCGATGCTGACGCTCAAAAAAGTTTTAGGATGGCAATCAAGAGTAGTGCGCTCAGAATGTTTTCTCTGGCGGCATTAACTTTAATTGGACTGAGTTTGTTAGAGCTTGAACCAGCTGCGCTGATTTTGAGTTTGGTAGTTGGACAAGTTGGATTTATATTAGATAGATTAAGGCAAAAATAATGGCAAGTGGCGAATTAACATCTAGCGCTTATATTAAGCACCATCTTCAAAATTTAACCTATGGAAAGTTTCCTGACGGTCACTGGGGTTTTGCAGAAAATGCCAGTGAAGCTAAAGAGATGGGCTTTATGGCGCTGCATGTCGATACACTTGGATTTTCTTTTGTTTTAGGCGCTATATTTTTGCTTTTGTTTTCCAATGCTGCTAAACGGGCAACTATTGATGCACCAAGCGGTTTCCAAAATTTCATAGAAAGCATAATCGACTTTATTGACGATAATGTCCGCGGCTCATTTAAAGGACAAAATCGTATGGTAGCTCCCTTGGCACTAACAACCTTTATTTGGATAGTTTTAATGAATACAATGGATTTAGTGCCTGTTGATTGGTTGCCAGTATTAGCTCAGAAGATTGGCGGAATGTTTGGCATGGATCCTCATCATATATTCTTAAAGGTAGTGCCAACGACAGATCCTAATATGACATTCGGCATGTCGATTGGTATTTTACTGTTAATTCTTTTCTATAGTGTCAAAGAAAAAGGATTGGGAGGGTTTGTTGGTGAATTAACCTTGCATCCATTTGGTAAATGGATGTTGCCTTTCAACTTATTTTTAGAAGGGGTGAACTTGCTGGCTAAGCCAGTTTCGCTTGCGTTACGATTATTTGGTAATATGTACGCAGGTGAGATGATCTTTATTCTAATTGCACTGTTGCCATTCTGGATACAGTGGAGCCTGTCTTTACCGTGGGCTATTTTTCATATCTTAATCGTATTACTACAGGCATTTATCTTTATGACTCTAGTAATCGTTTATATGGATATGGCGCACCAAAAGGAGCATTAATTTTTTTAGTAGTTTTTATATGTAGGAGTCAAAAATGATTACAGAAGTACAAGCAACGTTATTTGTAGCAGGGGCAATCTTAATGGGTTTAGGCGCATTAGGCGCAGCTGTGGGTATCGGTATTCTAGGCGCAAGATTCTTGGAAGGCGCTGCTCGCCAGCCAGAATTAATTCCAATGCTAAGAACGCAAATGTTCATTGTTATGGGACTTGTTGATGCGGTGCCTATGATTGCCGTTGGTATATCAATGTATATCTTATTTGCGGTTGCTGGATAATTTGTTTTTTAACTAAATAAAGGTATTTAGCTATGAATATTAACCTTACGCTAGTCGGAGAAACAATCATGTTTGCGATGTTTGTCTGGTTTTGCATGAAGTTTATCTGGCCACCACTTGTTGAAGCGATGGCTGCACGTAAAAAGAGCATTGAAGATGGTTTGCAAGCAGCGGAGCGTGGCAAAGAAGAGCATGCACAAGCCAAGCAAAATGCTGAAGAGCTACTAGCTAGCACTAAAAACCAAGCAGCTGATATTATTGCTAATGCGGATAAGCAAGCAAATGTGATGATTGATAATGCTAAAGGCACTGCTTCTGAAGAGGCGGATAAGATTAAAACACATGCAAAGACTGAGCTTGATCAAGAAATTGTCAAAGCACGTAATGAACTAAAAGGCCAAGTTTCGACTTTGGTTATGCAGGGTGTTAATTCTGTCTTAGAAAAAGAAGTTGATGCCAAGATGCATAAAGATATGCTTTCCAAACTTTCCAAATCACTATAGGTTAGAGCTATGGAACTATCAACAATTGCCAAGCCTTACGCACAAGCGATTTTTGAAATTGCAGAGAAGAATGATTCGCTATCTGAGTGGAGCGAACTATTAAGCACTGCTAGTGCAATTATGGCTGACAATGCAACACAAGCCTTCATTGCTTCACCTGGTACAAGCAAGGATCAAAAGATTGAATTGATTTGTGCACTACTTGAAAAAGCAACCTCCAGGGAATTAAGCAAACAAGAATCAGCACTTATAAATATTGTTCTTAATAATGGACGTACAGACGCATTTGGCAGTATTTCTTCTGCATTTGATTCTGCAGTTTCCAATGCAAATCAGAGTAAGAGCTTTCAAGTTGTAAGTGCATTCGAGTTAACCGAAGCAGAAGAAAAGGCAATCGTTGAAGATTTGACAAGTAAGCACAAAACAACAGTGACTGTCGACACTGTCGTTGATGAGACACTAAAAGGTGGTGTGATTATTAAGGAAGGCGACAAAGTAATCGATACATCAATTAAGGCAAAAGTGGACGCTCTGAGTGTTTCTTTGTCTGTAAATTAATTTTATAAAGAGAGGTTAGTTATGCAATTAAACGCTTCTGAAATCAGTGATTTAATTAAAAAAGAAATAGAGGGCTTTGACTTTGCAGTGGAAGCTCGTACAGAAGGCACAGTAATAAGTGTAAGTGATGGAATTGTTCGTATTCATGGATTAGCAGATGCTCAGTTTGGTGAGATGCTAGAATTTCCAGGAAATACTTTTGGTTTAGCGCTTAACCTTGAGCAGGATTCTGTTGGTGCAGTTGTATTAGGTGACTATCTTCACATTTCAGAAGGTGACACTGTGAAGTGTACAAATCGAATTATGGAAGTACCAGTTGGTAACGAGCTACTTGGTCGTGTTGTTAATCCTCTTGGTGAAGACTTAGAAGGCAAGGGAGAGATTAAAACTTCTGCCACTCGTCCAATCGAGGTTGTTGCGCCAGGTGTAATTGAAAGACAATCAGTTGATCAACCAATTCAAACTGGTATTAAGGCAATTGATGCGATGGTTCCAATCGGCCGTGGTCAGCGCGAGCTTATCATTGGTGATCGTCAAACTGGGAAAACAGCAGTTGCAATTGATACTATTATTAATCAAAAAGATACTGGTGTTAAGTGTATCTATGTTGCTATTGGCCAAAAAGCATCTTCAATCGCGGCAGTTGTTCGTAAATTAGAAGAGCATGGCGCTCTAGCTCATACTATTATTGTCTCTGCGGCCGCTTCTGAATCCGCCGCTCTTCAATATATAGCCCCTTATGCAGGTTGTGCAATGGGTGAATATTTCAGAGATCGTGGTGAAGATGCACTAATCATTTACGACGACCTTACAAAACAAGCATGGGCTTACCGTCAAGTCTCGCTTCTTCTAAAGCGCCCACCAGGACGTGAAGCATATCCAGGCGATGTATTTTATCTTCACTCTCGTTTATTAGAAAGAGCGTCAAGAGTTAATGCTGAGTATGTAGAAAAAATTACAAATGGAGAAGTTAAAGGGAAGACTGGGTCACTAACTGCTCTTCCTATTATTGAGACTCAAGCTGGAGACGTATCAGCTTTTGTTCCAACAAACGTAATCTCAATTACAGATGGACAGATCTTTTTAGAAACAGATCTTTTTAACTCAGGTATTCGGCCTGCGATTAACGCTGGTCTTTCAGTTTCAAGGGTTGGTGGTGCTGCGCAAACTAAAGCGATTAAAAAGCTTGGTGGTGGTATCCGTCTTGATTTAGCACAATATCGCGAACTGGCTGCTTTTGCTCAGTTTGCATCTGATCTTGATGCAGAAACTAAAGCGCAAATTGATCGTGGTCAGCGTGTAACTGAGCTAATGAAGCAAGCACAATATTCACCTCTAAATGTTGCAGAAACTGCAACATCGCTTTTTGCAGCTAACTCTGGAGCGCTTGATGATATTGAGGTAAAAAAGGTGGTGGTATTTGAAGCCGCACTTTTGGTGTATATGAATACTAATCAGACTGCTTTAATGGATTCTATTAATGAATCTGGTGACTACAATGATGATATTGCAGCGCAACTTCAGGCTGCGATTGATGATTTTAAAGCTAATAATACTTGGTAGTAAGCTATGGCAGTAGGCAAGGAAATTAGAACACAAATCGCGAGTATTAAAAATACTCAGAAGATTACGTCAGCCATGGAAATGGTTGCTGCTTCTAAGATGAAAAAAGCGCAAGATAGAATGCTTGCCTCTAGACCATATTCTGAAAAAATTCTTAACGTTATAGGTCATTTGACTCACGCTAATTCTGAGTTTAAGCATCCATACATGACAGCATCTGAAGAGACTAATCGTGTTGGAATTATAGTTATTTCTAGTGATAGAGGTCTATGTGGAGGCTTAAATACAAATTTATTTAGGAGTCTCTTAAAGGATATAGCGTCCTGGCAATCAGATAAAGTTGATGTTGAGCTTTGCACCATTGGTAAAAAAGCAACTTCATTTTTTAAGAATACAGGCCTTAAGATTAACTCTGTTCTTACTGATCTTGGAGATACACCTCACTTTGATGATCTTTTAGGTGCGATAAAAGTAATGCTGGACCGTTACGATTCAGGTGAGATCGATCAAATTATGATTGCTTATAATAAATTTGCAAGCACTATGACGCAAGTTCCAACTGTTAAGCAAATTGTTCCAATGGAGGTTACAGATGAAGAAAGTATGGACCACCATTGGGATTATATATATGAGCCAGATGCAGAGAGTGCACTAAGCGCTTTACTAGTTCGATATATCGAGGCATTGGTATATCAAGGGATCGTAGAAAATATTGCTTGCGAGCAATCTTCTCGAATGATAGCTATGCATAGTGCAACGGAAAATGCTGGTGATATGATTGACGATTTACAATTAGTTTATAACAAGGCAAGGCAGGCAGCTATTACTCAGGAAATCTCTGAGATTGTAGCGGGTGCTGCTGCTGTTTAAAGATTTAAAAAGAGGAAAAGCAAATGAGTATAGGCAAAATTACACAAATTATTGGTGCGGTTATCGATGTCGAGTTTCCATCTGACTCAATACCTAAAGTATATAACGCACTTCATGTGACTAAAGCGAATCTTACTTTAGAGGTTCAACAACAGCTTGGCGATAATGTCGTTAGAGCGATTGCTATGGGAGGGTCTGAAGGACTTCAGCGTGGATTAGAGGTCACTAATACTGGCAAATCTATCACTGTACCTGTTGGCGAAAAGACGCTAGGTCGCATAATGGATGTTCTTGGAAAGCCAATTGATAATGCAGGTGACATTGGTCAGAAAGAAGAATGGGAAATTCACCGTGCTGCACCTTCTTACGATGAATTAGCACCTGCAGCAGAATTACTTGAAACAGGTATCAAAGTAATCGACTTAATTTGTCCATTTGCAAAGGGCGGTAAGGTTGGATTGTTTGGTGGTGCCGGTGTTGGTAAGACAGTAAACATGATGGAACTTATTCGTAACATTGCTATTGAGCACGAAGGTTATTCAGTATTTGCCGGCGTTGGTGAGCGAACTCGTGAAGGTAATGACTTCTACCATGAAATGAAAGACTCAAATGTACTAGATAAAGTGTCATTGGTTTATGGCCAGATGAATGAGCCTCCAGGAAACAGACTTCGTGTTGCTTTAACTGGACTTACAATGGCTGAATATTTTCGTGATGAAGGTCGTGACGTTCTTCTGTTCATTGATAATATTTATCGATATACTCTTGCCGGTACTGAGGTATCAGCACTATTAGGGCGTATGCCATCTGCAGTAGGTTACCAACCAACGCTTGCATCTGAAATGGGTGCACTTCAGGAGCGTATTACCTCTACCAAGACAGGCTCAATTACTTCAATTCAAGCGGTATACGTTCCTGCAGACGACTTAACTGACCCATCTCCTGCAACAACGTTTGCTCACCTAGATGCAACAGTAGTACTTTCGCGTCAAGTTGCAGAACTTGGTATTTATCCTGCTGTAGATCCACTTGACTCAACTTCACGTCAGCTTGATCCGCTAATTGTTGGTCAGGAGCATTATGATGTTGCACGTGGAGTTCAAGGTGTTCTTCAGCGCTATAAAGAATTAAAAGATATTATTGCAATTCTTGGAATGGATGAGCTGTCTGAAGAAGACAAACAAACTGTATCACGTGCTCGTAAGATTCAAAAATTCTTATCACAGCCTTTCTTTGTTGCAGAAGTATTTACCGGATCACCTGGTAAGTACGTATCTTTAAAAGATACTATCTCTGGATTTAAAGCTATTCTTGATGGTGAGCTTGACTCTATTCCTGAGCAGGCTTTCTATATGACTGGCTCTATTGAAGAAGTTAAAGAAAAGGCATCGGAGAAATCATAAATGTCAGTAATACACGTTGATGTAGTTAGTGCAACTGAGGAAATTTACTCAGGAGAGGCGAAATGTGTTTTTGCCCCCGCCTCTTTGGGTGAAATTGGTATTTATCCTATGCATGTTGCACTAATTAGCACACTTAAGCCTGGAGAGGTTCGAGTTGAAACTGAAAATGGCATGGAATCCATTTTTGTTTCTGGCGGCATTATTGAAGTTCAGCCTGATACTGTCACAATTTTTTCTGATACAGCTATTCGTGCCAATGACCTCGACGAGTCAAAAGCCCTTGAAGCGAAACAGCGTGCTGAAGAGGCAATGTCTAATGCTCAAGGAGAACAGGATGTTTCAAGTACACAAGCGGCATTAGCTGAATCACTGGTACAGCTTCAAATGATTTCTAAGATGAGAGGGAAGAGGCGCTAAGATGTTTTAAATAGCACCGACTGAAAATTAACAATCTTATTGTTCGATACTTTAACGCCTTCTTCTTGAAGGCGTTTTATTTTGAGATTGATGTCGCCTGCGAAACCACCTAGCTCACCATTTGATTTAACCACTCGATGGCAAGGAACTATAGGAGCGAATGGATTTTTATTCATTGCACTTCCGACCGCTCGATGCGCGTTAGGTCGTCCTATCATTTCAGCAAGGCCACCGTATGAAATTACATTTCCAGGGGGAACTTTTTTCAACGCCTCATAACACTGAGACTGAAAAGATGTCATTAAAGATATGACTTCATTAAGTCGTCATACTTACTATGAGCCTTAAGTAGGCAATCACATACTTCTCTGACAGCACCATTGCCACCCCTATTCTCTGTAATGAGTAGTGCGTGTTCCTTTACAAAAGGGTGAGCATTTGCAACCGCTATTGGTAGGGCGATTTTTTTCATGACCGTTAAGTCTACAACGTCATCACCAATAAAGGCTACTTGGTCGACATTCAAAGAAAGTGTCCCAAGGATTTGTTGCATTTTTATATTCTTATCAGATTGACCTTGGTAATAGTGCTTGACTCCTAAGCCTTCCATCCTGTGAGCCACAGAAGGAGTACTTCTTGATGATATCACAGCAACCTCAAAGCCTGATGAAAGTAGCATTTTTATGCCATGACCATCCAACGCATTAAATTTTTTCAATTCATTACCAGAGTCATCAAAATAGATGCCGCCATCTGTTAAAACACCGTCAACATCTAAGACTAGAAGTTTCACTTGTTTAGCTATTTCATTTGTGCCATCATTTAATTTCATGGTGTTTTATCTAGCCATTGATTTTTTTGTTGATGTATTTTTGTTGCGCAATTGACAGCACGTTGTTGGTAACCCAGTATAGTACTAATCCTGATGGGAACCAAAAGAAGAAAACTGTAAACACAAATGGTAGCATCATCATAATTTTTGCTTGCATTGGGTCCGCCGGTGGTGGATTAAGACGTTGCTGAAACCACATCGAGGCACCCATAATTAACGGTAATATAAAGTATGGGTCTTTCATAGACAGATCTGGCAAATATAAGAATGGAGTTTGTCTCAATTCAACCAACTCTATGAGTACCCAATAGACAGAAATAAAAACTGGAATCTGAACCAAGATAGGTAAACAACCTGCTGCAGGATTAATCTTCTCCTTTTTGTATAACTCCATGGTTTTTTTACCAATTTTTTGCTTATCTCCTTCATAAGTTTCTTTAATCTTTTGCAGCCTAGGGGCTAATTTTTTCATGCCTGCCATCGAGCGGAATGATTTCTCAGAAAGTTTATAAAAGGCCAGTTTTATAAGCAATGTTAAAGCAACAATAGACAATGCCCAGTTACCAATAAAGTCATTGATCCAGTGTAGAACTACCGACAGAGGCTTGGCAACAATATAAAGAAAGCCGTAGTCGACTGTTCTGTCTAGACCAGGAGCCAGAAGCTCTAAACGTGCATGTTCTTTAGGGCCAATATAGAGTTGGTTATTTGCAAGTGTTACTTGATTTCCAGGAGCAATTTTTAGGCCTGGATTAACCGTTGTCAAAAGATATTTACCATTACTAGATTTGGTTGAATAGGTATGTTTTTCGTTTTCGTTAGGAATCCATGCTGTAAAAAAGTAATGCTGAAGCATTGCAGCCCAGCCACCTTTGGAAGTTGTCTTTGGTGTGGAATCAAAATCTTCAAAATCAATTTTTTCGAAAATTTCTTCGTCGTTATAAGTTGCTGCCCCAGAGTATGCTCGCATGCCAATAGCAAAACCTCCAGAGTCATCTACACTGTCACGCACTAGCTGAGTGTAACTGCTGACGGTTTGTTCAATGCCACTGTTATTAGTGATTTGATAGTCAACCTCAACAATATAGCTGTTATGTTTGAAGTGGTAATTTTTAGTTACAACAACTCCGTTGTCACCTTGCCAAGTGAGTGGCACAATTAGTTCGCTACTATTCCCTAGGAAGTAGTCTTGTTGCTCAGAGGAGTATTCTGAATGGTGAGTTGGCATCTGATCAGCTGGAAGTAAGCCACTTTGTGCTTGGAAAATACTTCCAGTATTGTTGCTTAGTAATTGAAATTTTTCTTCTGAGTTTATCTCTATTGGGTACTTATTTAGGTAGGCATTAATTATTGTTCCACCTTTATGTGAAATTTGTAATGTCAATAAATCTGTAGTTACAGTTGTAAATGGTCCTTGGGTAACCGACTCGTTCATTAATGGTGTTGTATCTTCAACTTTTGTAACAACAGCACTAGGTATGTCTGTAGCTTCAGGAACATCAATGGAGTTGTCTTGCGAATTAGAAGTAACTATGCTGGTTTGGGTTACAGTATTGCCATATTCATCAGTTGTTTGAGTGAGTTCCCATTTATTCCAAAGAAGAAATACAGTTAAGAAGATTGCGATAAAGAGGAATATTTTTTGAGTATTCATGGCTATTGTCTTGGTTTCAATTAGTTAGGTAATTTTTTAGGCACGGGGTCAAATTTTGCTTCAGACCAGGGATGACATTTGCTGATTCTTTTTGCACCAAGCCCTATGCCTCTAACTGCGCCGTGAGATTTGATAGCTTCATAGGTGTATTCTGAACAACTGGGTATATGGCGACAGTTGTTTCCAAGTAACGGACTAATTAGCCACTGGTAGCCCTTAATGAATATAAGTAATATGTATCGCATTATGGTTTAAGACCCTGTTTAGCGTTTTGTAACAAAGATAGTAGATCTGACACCAATTCTTGGTTATTCGTATTAGGTATTTTTTTTATCATCACTACAAAGTCTAGAAGATTGAAGTCATCTCGATGCTGTCTAAAAGTTTCTCTCGCTATGCGCTTAAACAAGTTTCGATCAACCGCTCTCTTACATATCTTTTTAGAGATTGCGAGACCTAGCCTTGAATTTGCTTTCTCAGAAGAGATAGCTATTAACTTCCAAAACTTGCCCTGAGAGTGTATACCCTTTTGGAAAATGTGAGCGTATTCTCTAGCTTTGGTTATACGCGCACCTTGAGCGAGCGAGCGATTCATTATATTAGGCGGCTAGGCGTTTGCGGCCTTTTTTTCTACGTGCACTTAGGATGGCACGACCAGCACGCGTCTTCATTCTGGCTCTAAAGCCATGGTTACGTTTACGTTTTAGTACGCTCGGTTGAAATGTTCTTTTCATAATGAATATCTACTAATAAAAATCTTGAAATTTTACCATACTTGGTCAAAGTCATTATATTTGTTAAATGACAGTTTATATGCTATAAAATCCTTATTAAAATCAAGCTTTGATAAAGATATGGATAATGAAACAGGTATATAATTAAAATACCTGTCATATGAATCAATATCGATTGATCAGGTGGTTGAAAAATATGTGTCTTGCCCTTAAGTAGTCATCCTGGTGCTTTTTCTCCTTGGGGTTTAATTAAAGCGACAAGGATGATGTTGTGAATAATGTATTAATTTGATGAGGTTATATGACTAATAATATTCTTGATGTATTAACTTTTATGTTCGATATTCTGTTTGAGTCTGCAGAACAGGATTCAGCACAAGAGGTGGATGACGATCTTTTAAAGTCTCATCTATCGGAAGCTGGATTTGATGCTGATCGAATCGAAAAGGCATTGAATTGGCTGGAAAATATTGCTGCACTTCAGGATGGAAGGATTGCTGCCTTCGATACCACGCATAATTCTATGCGTATCTACAATGAAGTAGAAAAAAACAAACTCGATGCAAAGTCCAGAGGCTTTATTATGTTCATGGAAAATATGGGTCAGTTGAGTGCGAGTCAGCGAGAAATAGTCATTGATCAAGTGATGTCATTGGAAGACTCAAAATTGACTATTGATGATTTGAAGTGGGTTGTTATGATGGTCATCGGAAATAGTACCGAGGCGCCCGTTCCAGCTCAATGGATTGAGTCTATTGTGTTTTATGATGACAACCCTACCTTGCAGTAGGAAAATTTATGTCAAAAAATCTTGTTATTGTCGAATCTCCGGCGAAAGCAAAAACGATTGAAAAGTTTCTAGGTCCTGACTATATTGTTAAGTCAAGTATAGGCCACATTAGAGATATGCCTAAGAAAGATATGGGCATTGACTTAAATAATAATTTTCTTCCCACCTATGAAATCAGTAGTGACAAGAAGAAAGTAGTTTCTGACCTTAAAAAATCAGTTAAAGTGGCTGAAAAAGTCTACCTTGCGACGGATGAAGACCGCGAAGGTGAGGCTATAGCTTGGCATCTACAACAAGCATTGTCACTAGCAGAAGATACTCCAAGAATTGTCTTTCATGAGATTACCAAAGGCGCCATCACTGATGCTATAACTAACCCCAGAAAAATTAATACAAATCTTGTGAACGCACAGCAAGCAAGACGCATTATTGACCGATTGGTTGGGTTTGAAATTTCTCCAGTGTTGTGGCGCAAAATTTCTGGTGCACGTTCAGCGGGAAGGGTGCAATCCCCTGTTGTTCGATTAGTGGTTGAAAGGGAGCGTGAAATTACGGCACATAGTTCTGTCAGTAGTTATAAAGTTAAGGCAACTCTGGCTGATGAGACGAATGAATTGTTTGAAGTGAAACTCAATGAAGATTTTGCTACCCAAGAAGAAGCGCAAAATTTTGCACAGGGTATGTTAGAAGCTACTATGAAAGTTGTTTCCGTAGAAACGAAGCCCTCTAAACGTTCCCCTAAGGCTCCTTTTATTACCTCAACTTTGCAACAAGAAGCATCTCAAAAGTTGGGTTTTTCTGTGAAGCAGACAATGTCGATTGCACAGAACTTATATCGCGAAGGTGCGATTACTTATATGCGTACTGATTCATTAAGCTTATCAGAGGAAGCAATCACTGCTGCTCAAGAAGTTATAGTTTCATCCTATGGTTTAGATTTTCATCAAGCTAGGAGATATAAAACCAAATCATCTAGTGCTCAAGAGGCACACGAGGCCATCAGGCCGACAGATTTAACCAAGCCAAGCATTTTGGGTTTAGATGATCAATCGTCCAAGCTATATTCTTTGATATATAAGCGTACATTGGCATCCCAAATGAGTGACGCACAATTACAAAAAACTAAAATCGATATCGATATTTCAAACCGAAATGAACACTTTATTGCTGATGGTGAGGTGTTGTCGTTTAGTGGTTTCATTAAAGTTTATGACTACATGGCTGCTGAGGATAAACTGCTACCAAGGCTTGATGATGGGGACTCTTTGTCATTGGTTGGTTTAATTTCAAGGGAGTCGTTCTCTCGAGCAAAACCGAGATATACAGAGGCATCATTGGTGAAAGAAATTGAGCAGATGGGTATTGGAAGACCATCCACTTTTGCAACGATGATTACCACGGTGCAAGATCGGAATTATGTTATTAAGGAAACCCGTGAAGGTGTTCAGCGCGATTATCAGCAAATTGAGATTGTGGACGGTGCTATTTCAGAGTCAACTCAAAGTGAAACCACTGGCGCCGAAAAAAACAAGTTATTTCCAACAAGCGTTGCCTATATATTGGTTGACTTCTTATTGAACAACTTCAAGAATATTATTGGTTATGAGTTTACTGCTAATCTTGAAAATGACTTTGACAAAATTGCAGAAGAGTCTAAACCATGGGCTGGTGTTGTTCGAAATTTTTATGATCCATTTCACAAGCAAATTGAGCTTGCTAAAGATGTTTCCCGAGATGAAACACATGGCAAGAGAGAATTGGGTGAAGATCCCGCCACTGGTAAAACTGTTAGTGTTCGTTTTGGGCGTTATGGACCATTCGCACAAATTGGTCATCAGGATGATGAAGAGAAGCCGACTTTTTCCTCATTGAGAAAAGGACAAGATATCGAAACTATCACTCTTATAGAGGCTCTAGAACTTTTTAAAATGCCAAGAACTTTGGGTGAGACAGATGATGGTGAAACCGTTAAGGCTAATTATGGACGCTTTGGCCCCTACATTCAATATGGAAAAAAATACGCCTCCTTGAAAGATGTTTCACCTGAAGAAGTTACACTTGAAACTGCTTTAGAGTTAATTGTTGCTAAAGAGAAGTTTGACGCTGAAAGGATTATTAAAGTTTTTGATGATTCCGATATTCAAATTCTAAATGGCCGCTTTGGACCCTATATTTGGAATGGTAAAAAACGCGGAAAAGGACAAAAAAACGTCACTGTTGAAAAAGTATTTGGAGATAAGGCGCCAATCGATTTGACACTTGAAGAGTGTAAAAAAGCTATCGAAGGTAAAGACAAAGCTAAAGCAAAAAAGCGTAAAAAAAAAGCTGATTCTAAAAAAGCAAACTCATTAAATCAATAAGTTGTAGTTATCCGATTGTCTGGTAATTCTTTCTAGGCTGTGGGAAAATCTCTATTTTAAATAAATAATAGTAGCCAGTACATGACAAAGGTTAAGATCTGTGGTTTTACGAATGCTGAAAATGCCCAACAAGCTGCCCTTGTTGGTGTAGATGCTATTGGCATAGTGTTTTATGATAAATCTCCGCGCTATGTCGATATAGATACGGCTCGTGAAATTGTTGCGGCGCTCCCTCCTTTTGTCAATAGAGTCGGTTTGTTTGTTAATGCCAATCCAAGCCTAATCGATGAAGTGCTCTGTGAAGTTGCACTGGATACATTGCAGTTCCATGGAGACGAGACTGTCAGTGATTGTATACAATACGATATGCCTTTCATTAAGTCAGTTAGAGTGTCTTCAGAGACTGATCTAAAAAAGATTTCCAACGACTTCTCGAAGGCTAGTGCATTATTACTGGACTCTTATAGTTCCAATACTTATGGTGGCACAGGAAAGCCTTTCGATTGGTCCCTAGCATGCGTTGAAATTGACTTACCCGTGATTCTTGCGGGTGGTCTTAATCCAGACAATGTAGCTGAAGCCATCAGCCAAGTGAAGCCTTACGCAGTGGACGCCTCCAGTGGCGTTGAAAGTGCAAAAGGTGTTAAAGATATTGATAAAATAAAATCTTTTATTAGCAACATTCGTTCATGAGTTATAACCTACCAGACGAGAAAGGCCACTTTGAACAATACGGCGGTGTTTTTATTGCAGAAACACTAATGACAGCTGTAACAGAACTCAAACTTGCCTATGAAAAATACAAGGACGACGCTGAATTTATAGCCGAATTTGAAAACGACCTTAAGCATTATGTTGGCCGAAAAAGTCCACTATATCACGCAAAAAATTTAAGCAAGCAGTTGGGTGGTGCTCAAATCTATTTAAAACGAGAAGATTTAAACCACACTGGAGCTCACAAAATAAACAATACCATCGGTCAGGCGCTATTGGCTAGTCGCATGGGTAAAACAAGAATCATTGCCGAGACTGGTGCAGGGCAACACGGTGTAGCTTCAGCTACCGTTGCTGCAAGGCTTGGTTTAGAGTGTGTAGTGTATATGGGTGAAGTTGATGTTGCCCGCCAGGCTCAAAATGTTTATCGTATGAAGTTACTGGGTGCGTCAGTTGTGCCGGTCACCGCAGGGTCTCGAACTTTGAAAGATGCACTGAATGAAGCAATGCGTGACTGGGTAACTAATATTGATGATACTTTTTATATTATAGGTACCGTTGCAGGACCACATCCCTATCCAATGATGGTAAGAGATTTTCAGAGCGTCATTGGTAAAGAGGTAAAAGAACAGTTTAGTGCCCAGGCTGGAGGCTTACCAGATGCGTTGGTTGCTTGTGTGGGAGGCGGCTCAAATGCGATTGGACTTTTCCATCCTTTTATTGATGATGCTTCAGTAAAGTTCTATGGTGTTGAGGCCGCAGGTTATGGCATTGAAAAGGGACCCGTTGCTCATGCAGCTCCTTTGTGTGCTGGCAGTGTTGGTGTCTTGCACGGCAATAGAACTTACCTTATGGAAGACCCAAATGGTCAAATAATTGAAGGTCATTCTATTTCCGCTGGGCTTGATTACCCTGGTGTTGGTCCAGAGCATGCTTACCTAAAAGACACTGGAAGGGCTGAATATGTGTCCGTTACAGACAAAGAGGCATTAGAAGCTTTTCATTTATTAACAAGGGTTGAAGGAATATTGCCAGCACTAGAATCTGCACACGCTGTCTCTTACGCTGTTAAGTTGGCTCAAGAATGGTCAAGTGACAAAAACATAGTGATCAACCTGTCTGGTCGTGGTGATAAAGACATGCACACTGTGGGTGAAATTGAGGGTCTTGAATTCTAACAAGCAGGTTAGATATTAATCAAAGATTCTGTCATAATGCTCTTACTCTAGTGATTTTAATGAGTGCTTGATAGGAGAAATTATGCAAGAGGAAAAATCGGTTCTGAGAGAACGTGCAGGCATCTTTGCTATTTACCTTGTTGTATTGTTCATTAATGCTTTTGTTGATTTAGGCCACAAAATCATCATTCAGAATACAATTTTTATGATCTATGGTGAGCAAACACAGCTTATTTTAACTGCCATAGTGAATGCTATGATTCTTGTTCCTTTTATTCTCCTATTTACTCTTTCTGGCCACCTTTCTGACAAGTTTGCCAAACCTCATATAATGCGCTGGAGTGCTTTTGCAGCTGTTTTAATTACACTAGCGATTACCTATTGTTATTATCAGGGGGCCTATAAATCTGCATTCGGATTTACACTGCTTCTTGCAACTCAAAGCGCTATCTATTCTCCAGCTAAGTATGGCTATATTAGAGAGTGCCTAAAAAAAGCTGGATTGAGTATTGGCAACGCTTACGTTTCTGCAGTCACCCTGACATCAATTTTATTAGGTACGGTTTTCTTCTCTTATTTGTTTGAACTTTATCTAGGAGCCAAACAGTATTCAACACCCGAGGAAATATTGTTGCATATCGCTCCAGTTGGTTGGGTCTTGGTCGGTCTTTCAATGGTTGAGTTGTTGGCAACCTTTGGGGTGCGTTTTTACGCTACTCAGTTTAGTGAAGTGAAGTTATCAGTTCAAAAACTGATGACCCTTCATTACTTAACGAACAATATTCGGGTTATAAAAAGAAACCAAATCATTTGGTTTTCGATATGGGGCACTGCTATTTTTTGGGGGATGTCTCAAAACCTTGTTGCAGTTATTCCTGCGCTTGCCAAAGTTAATTTGGGAGTTACAAGCCCGCTTATGGTTAACGCCATATTGGCACTCTCAGTCATAGGAATCATGGTAGGGGCTTATGTTTCTGCAAGAAAAAGTATCAATTCGGTAAGAGTTAATAACATATATACGGGTTCAACTACGATTACTGTTTGCGCGATTTTGGTGCCTATTGTATCGACCTTAAGCTTTATACCAAACTCTACAGCTTTAATAATAGTTTCAGCCTTAATTCTAGTGTTTGGCATTGGTGCCGGTATGATGCTAGTTCCGCTAAACGCTCTGATTCAAGCCCACTCAGCTAAGGACGGTTTGGGAAGTGTATTGGCAGGCAAGAACTGGATACAGAACATGGCTATGATTGGTCTTTTATTGCTTACAGTGTTACTGGCTAAATCTAATGTGAGTAGTGTATATATACTTTACTTGAATGCCTTGATAGCGGTAGTTGGATTTACTGTTGTACTTAGAAGATTAAAAGCGATTCTATAGTAGTGCGACAAATCGCTGGCTATCTTTTGTTTGTATGGCGTTATCGATTAAAGGTCAAAGGCATCGAGAATCTTCCAAAGGATGCTCCGGTGTTACTTCTAGGGAATCATATTAGTTGGATAGATTTCGCTCTAATACAGTGGGCAACCCCAAGAACAATTCGATTTGTAGTGCACGAAGATTACTACAACATGCTAATTTTTAAGTGGATTCTGATAGCCGTTGGTGCTGTTCCGGTCAGGCCATCAAATAGTCGAAACGCAATGCAGAATATTGTGAGTTTATTAAACAAAAATTGTGTAGTTGGTATATTTCCCGAAGGGGAAATCTCTACCAACGGTGAATTGTCTGATTTGAAGAGGGGTTTTGAAAAGATATTGTCAGAATCTAAGGATGACGTCATTGTAGTTCCTTTTGGAATTAACGATATGTGGGGCACTTTTTTCTCAAAGGCGCCAAAAGCAATCAAAAAGAAACAAAAGTTTTGTTTTAGAAGAGATATTCATATTAATATTGGTTCACCCTTAAATGCTAACGTAACCAGATCCGAAGTTAAGAAGTCTATTAGCAATTTACTCATTTAATGGTAATATCAGCTCTATTTTCAAAACAATAATTAATTAAAAGGTGATGATATGAAAAAGATAATAGTAGTTGGTGCAACAGGCAGGCTTGGCAAAGAAGTTGTTGAAGGCTTGGAAAAAGATTATGAGGTCATCCGTGCCGGACGTTCAGGTCCTGATCTTAAGCTAGATGCTTTTGATTTTTCAAGCGTCAGCGAAGTGTTTGCAAGTGTTGGTCCTTTTGATGGACTAGTGTCTTGTATCGGTGGCACCCCTTTTAAGCTGTTTGAAGAACTTACCATGGAAGATTTTGCGACTGGAATATCGACCAAATGTTTGAGCCAATTAAATTTAGCAAAAGCAGCCATTCCGTTTTTGAGTGAGAACGGGTCAATCACATTAACAAGTGGCATCATAGGTGATGAGCCTCTTCTTGCAGGAGCATGCGCTGCTGCTGCAAACGGTGCTCTAAATATGTGCGTATCAACTTTGGCTGCAGAGTATGTAGGCAAACTTAGAATCAATATTGTGTCACCATCGATTATTGAAAATTCCGTAGATTATTATGGAATGCTTTTCGATGGTTTTGAGCCAACATCAAAAGAAAGTATTATTCATGCATATCGCCGCACCATATCAGCGCCAATTACTGGCCGTGTTCTGCGCTTAACAAGATCGTAAAAGAGAGTTAAAAAATCTATTGGCAATTTAGTTTTTTAATGTTAGTATTTAATCTAATTTTAAGGCACTAATTGTTTCATAAGAGTTAGCATATTTCTTTTTGGAGAGCGTATGACTGATCACAAGAGAAAGAGGAGGGATGGCGGACGGTCTGCGAAGATTGCATATAGAAAAAAATCTGCGCAAATAGAAGCTCCAAGGTTTTTGTCTCGCAAAATTCCATGTTATGAGTTACTTAGTGAAGAGGAATTGGTGAGCATTGAAGAACATGCAGACTGGATTCTTCAAGAAGTCGGTATTGAGTTTTGGGATGATGATGAGGCTCTAAAATTGTTCAAGGATGCAGGTGTCACAGTTAAAGGAAACAGACTGCAATTTGATAGAGGACATGCCCTTGATCTCTGCAAGACAGCTCCTAAAGAGTTCGAAATGCATGCTCGAAATCCAGAAAGGTCAACGATATTCGGTGGCAATAGATTGATTTTTGGGCCAGCATATGGTTCCCCTTTTGTTTACGATCGAAAGAGAGGAAGGAGGCAGGGAACCATGGAGGATTTCCGGAACTTAGTCAAACTTGCTCACATGACCCCTTGGTTGCACCATACAAGTGGCACAGTTTGTGAACCGGTTGACATACCTGTCAACAAGCGCCATTTAGATATGGTGTATGCTCATCTAAAATATTCTGACAAGCCTTTTATGGGTGCTGTGACTGCACCCGAGCGTGCCGAAGATTCGATTGCAATGGCGCGCATTGTTTTTGGTGACGAGTTTCTAGAGTCAAACTGTGTTATTCAGGGCAATATAAACGTTAACTCGCCTCTGGTTTATGACAACACCATGTCTGGTGCTTTGAAAGCCTATGCGAGAGCTAATCAAGGTGTTGTGATAACGCCCTTTATTCTTGGTGGTGCAATGTCACCAGTTACCATGCCAGCAGCAGTCGCACAAGCTCACGCTGAAACTATGGTAGGTGTTGCCTTAACACAATTGGTTCGACCGGGCTCGAGCGCCGTGTATGGCAATTTTTTAACAACCATGGATCTTAAGTCTGGGGCGCCAACATTTGGAACACCTGAATCTACTCTGGCAACCCTAGCGGTTGGACAGATAGCACGAAGATTAGGGCTGCCTTTTCGGGCTGGCGGCCATTACACAGCTTCCAAAGTGACTGACGCTCAAGCCATGCAGGAATCGGCGGATTCAATGTTTCCAGCATTTTTAGCTGGCGCTAATTTTATCCACCAAGCGGCTGGCTGGTTGGAGGGCGGTTTAGTTGTAGGTTATGAGAAATTTATACTTGATTCGGACCGTCTTGGAATGCTACATCGGATGGGTGATGGAATGGCCATTAATGATAACTCTCTAGGTTTTAGTGCCTACATGGAAAACTCACCAGGCGAGAACTTTTTAGGTACAGAGCATACTGGAGAAAACTTTGAGACAGCAAACTTTCGCTCTGAAATGGCTGACAATAATTCATTTGAGCAGTGGGAAGAGGATGGTTCTAAGGATGCCGAAGAGAGAGCTTACGAGCGCTGGAATACTATGCTCGATGAATATATAGAGCCACCAATGGACCCAGCAATAGATGAAGCATTGAAAGACTTTATAAGGTTAAAGAAAGACAGTATGGATGACGAGTGGTATTAAACCTTATCACCTACTGCACGAGCCAAGCCTTCTGGTTTAGAAAGTTTTTTATGAGCTTCGTAAACGACCTCAACCCTATTGACAACTAGTTCACTAGGCATACTGGCACCACGGGTTTTTAGATTAACATGGATTAGCATATGTTCAGCAGTTGCTAGCAATCTGTCATCCTCATGGTACAGGTAATGAAATAGGTGAAGTTTTTTACCGGTACCGTGGATGACTTGGGTTGTTGCGTATACTCCTTCACCGATTAGAACTTCATCTAAATGGCGAATATGAGTTTCCACGGTAAAGTAGGAACCTATGCTAGAAATGTACTCCTCATCAACACCAACAATAGCCATCATTTCAGTGGAAGCATCTGAAAAACATTCCAGATAACGTGACTCAGTCATGTGGCCGTTATAGTCGGCCCATTCTTTACGTACTTTGGTTTTAAGCGTCAAGAGTGGAGTTGTTAGGTCAAGTTTTGCAAAGTCTGTGCGCTTCTTTGTTCTATTTAAGTGATCTTCAAACTCTTTCAGGATATTGCCAGCACCCCACCGGTTCTCCTTCAATACTTTTAAAAAATCCACCAAGTTATCGTCTCGTTTTTGTTCTAACTCGTGAATACTAAATTGTCCAGATTGCTCATCAGATTGGCTCGAAACTTTATCCACTAATTCCTCTGTAAACTCAGGGACATCCATTAGGTGAGTCCACGGCCACTCAAGACATGGTCCAAATTGCGAGATAAAATGGCGCATTCCTGCCTCACCACCTGCCAATCTAAAGGTTTCGAATAGACCCATTTGTGCCCAACGCAAGCCAAACCCAAAACGTATAGCGTCATCAATTTCTTCGGTGGTAGCGACATCGTCATTGACCAGCCAAAGAGCTTCTCGCCAGACTGATTCGAGGAGTCTGTCGGCAATAAATGCGGGGATTTCCTTTTTAATATGTAATGGGAACATGCCAACATTAGTAAAAATACTACTCGCCCTTTCAATCAACTCTTTGGATGTTTTAGAACCGCCTACTATTTCCACCAAAGGAAGAAGATAGACTGGGTTAAATGGATGAGCTACGATGAGGCGCTCAGGTTGCTTCATTTTCGCTTGTAAGTCTGATGGAAGGATGCCTGAAGTTGAGGAAGCAATAATTACATTATTATTGGCACTCAATTCAATCTCGTCATAAACCGATTGTTTTGCTGAGAGTCTTTCCGGGACAGCTTCAATAATGATATCGGCAGCTTTAGAAGCGTCCGAAACTGTATTTTCAAATGTAAGGGTGCCTCTCGTTGGTAAATCAGATGCAAGTAGTTGAGCGTAAGCTCTTTCAGCATTTTGAATAACTTTGTTAACATTTTTTGGAGCATCTTTTGAAGGATCATAGACAGCAACATCTATACCGTTTAAAAGAAATCGCGCTATCCAGCCACTACCAATAACGCCTGCACCAATGACGCCAACCGACTCAATCCTTGACATTCTACCCCCAGCGTTTCACTAGCTTCATTTTATCGCGTACATCTTGCGGTCCCATAATACTGCAACCCATCCCTTGTGCTGTCTGTACAGCTTTTTCAACAAGCTCTTCGTTGGTTGCAAGGACGCCACGTTTAAGATAGATGTTATCCTCAAGGCCGACACGAATGTTGCCACCAGCTAAAACTGCCAAGGCAACATAAGGCAATTGATTCCTACTAATTGAAAAGGCAGAAAACGTCCAATCTTTTGGAACATTTGATGTCATTGCGAGAAATGTGTGGAGGTCATCAGGTGCGCCCCAAGGTATACCCATACAGAGTTGAATCATTACAGGGTCATCAATTAGACCTTGCTCTTTGAGCCAAATTGCAAACTGTAAATGACCAGTATCAAAAGCCTCAATTTCAGGTTTCACTCCAAGTGCTTGAACTTGTTTTGTCATTTCTTGTAACACTGAAGTGGTATTGGTCATAACATAATCACCATGGCCAAAATTCATGGAGCCACAATCAATAGTACATATCTCAGGAAGTATTTTTTTAACGTGCTCAAGCCTCTCAGTTGCACCGACCATATCGGTTCCCTCATCATTTAATGGTAGTGGCTGTTCTGCTGGGCCAAAAACCATATCACCACCCATACCTGAGGTAAGATTCAAAACCATATCAACCTTTGACTCTCTAATGAAATTAACAACTTCTACATACAAAGCAGGATCACGAGCAGGGGCACCTGTTTTTGGGTCTCTAACATGAATGTGAACAACAGCGGCTCCGGCCTGAGCTGCACCAATGCATGAGTCAGCAATTTGCTGGGGTGTGATGGGTATTTTATCGGACCTTCCTGTTGTGTCTCCAGAGCCTGTAACTGCGCAAGTAATAAATACATCCCTTGATGGTTGTAGACCAATCATAATAATTTCTCCAATAATAGACAGTTCATTTTAGACAAAATAAATTGAGATTTAAATATGTTACTGTTCAACAAAGGGTGTGCTATACTTTTTCCGTCATAAATTCTACATAATACGAAATGAGTATATTTACAAGTTCAGAATCAACACTACAAGTAACAATTTTGGTATTACCCGAATCCTCTATGCTGGTACTTGCTTCAATGATTGACCCGATGCGGGCTGCAAACCGTTTATCGGAGAGACAATGTTTCACTTGGAAGATTGTTACAACTGATGGTTTGCCGGTTGAATGTACATGCGGCCTTCAAATTACACCAGACGAGAAACTTGAATCCATTAATGATGGAAATCTACTTTTTATTGTTTCTGGTTTTAAACAATTTGAATATATTTCGAATGATGAGATTGGTTTGATTAGAAGATTATCATTAAAGTTTGATGCAATGGGAGGCGTTGATACTGGGGCTTGGCTTTTAGGAAAAGCAGGATTACTAGACGGCAAATCTGCTACAACTCACTGGGAAGATTTAGAAGATTTTGCAGATTATTTTAGACAAACTAAGGTACGGCCGGACCGCTTTGTCATTGATAAAGGTGTTATTACAATTGGTGGCGCATCGCCTACTTTTGATTTTATGCTTCATTTAATTAGATCAAGAATCGGTTACCCTGCAGCTTTGGAGGTGGCCAGTGTCTTTGTATATGATGAAACACATTTCTCAACTGATGCACAACCACTCGTATCATTGGGATTATTAAATGATTTTGAGCCACGTGTCACAAAAGCTATCCGCATCATGGAATCAAACCTCGATGAACCGATTTCTGTGACATCAGTTGCAAAGAGATTGAATATTTCAAGTCGTAGACTGGAAAATCTCTTTCAATTGCATTTACAAACTACTCCAGGAGCATATTATTTAAATCTAAGATTACTTCGTGCAAGAAAGTATGTGACAGATACGCTTTTGCCAATGCAGGAAATAGCTATAAGAACAGGCTTTAACAGTCTTTCATCATTTTCAAGGTCCTTCAAGAAAAGTTACCATAACTCACCCAGTATTTATCGTCAAAAATGATTCTGTTGTAGTTCATTAGTAACTATAAAGATTATTTTGCATACGATTGCAAATACTGCTTAAAATAATGAAGGTGTGTGCTATAATTATTTGCAAGCGTATGCATCATTTATGTATCTAAAACTTCAGGTGAATAACACACAGATAAACTATGGCTGAAATTCAATTAAAAAATCTTACAAAGCGATGGGGTAGTTTTGTTGGTGTAGATAACTTCAACCTTACTATTTCTGATGAGGAATTTCTTGTATTGCTTGGCCCTTCAGGTTGTGGCAAAACGACTACTATGAGAATGATTGCTGGACTAGAAGATGTCACTGAGGGTGAAATAATAATTGATGGAAAAATCATTAATGGACTGGAGCCAAAAGACCGAGATGTTGCAATGGTTTTCCAGTCATATGCGCTCTATCCAAACATGAATGTTTATGAAAATATTCGATTCCCTTTAAAAGTACGAAAGATTGATCGAGAACTTCATGACAAGAAAGTGATGCGGGCCTCTGGAATGGTCGAACTAGACGACTTTTTACATCGAAAACCATCTGAATTATCGGGTGGTCAACGTCAACGTGTTGCCTTGGCAAGGGCAATTGTTCGTGAGCCTACAGTGTTTTTGATGGATGAACCATTATCGAACCTTGATGCTAAGTTGCGGGTCTCTACTCGTGCACAAATAAAAAATCTACAGCATGAGTTACGTGTTACAACCATTTACGTGACCCATGATCAGGTAGAGGCTATGACACTTGCTGATAGGGTTGTTGTTATGAATGCTGGTGCTATTCAACAGATTGGAACTCCAAAAGAAATCTATAACAAACCTGCTAACAGTTTCGTTGCAAGTTTTATTGGTTCTCCTGCTATGAATTTGATGCATGGTTCCATTAATGATGGCATCTTTATTGGTGAAAACGTCAAAATCACAGGATTAAATAAAGAGCATTCTGGTGAAATAACCCTGGGGTTCCGTGCTGAAGATGCATCCATTGTTGAGAGTGGAGGAGAAATTACTGGCCCTACCTTTTCTATGGAGCTTTTGGGCGATGCAACAATGATTTCTATTAGGGCTGGAGGCGAACTGGTTTCCGTCAAATCTGAGAAAAATTACTATACTGAAATAGGTTCTATGGTTATGGCACATATTCCTGCAAATCTTTGCTTACTATTTAGCAAGGAAACAGGAGAGATGATTGACAACTAAAAAATAAATATATAGATATTAAAACTTTAATTGAATATGAACCATGAAGAAAAATCAAAAGAAACATACTCCGTAGTTAAAGCTATGGAAGATGCTTTGATAGCTGGCTCGAATGATATGGATAAGTATTTCCATGAAGAATTTCGCTGGATGGGCAACCAAGGTTGTGGCACCAAAAAAAACCTTAAAGAGTTTCGCAATAATTGGCAACTACCTCTTAGAGCTGCTTTTACAGACCGAATATATAAGACAGATAAGTTCCTAGTGGATGGTGAATGGGCTTCATGCTTTGGGCATATTGATGCCATTCATAGTGGAGAATTTATGGGTATTGTGCCAACCAACAAACGAGTAAAAATTCACTACACAGATTTCTGGGAAGTTAAAGATGGCCTTATAACAGACAATTGGGTAACCGTCGACTTTCCAAGTATTTTGGCACAGCTTGGTGTTGACGTATTTAACGGCCAAGGCTGGGAAACCTATGATCGTG
>Ga0257107_1000088_pt1 | contig 32073 bp, 36 predicted proteins | sample LP_taG_2_FD_190178 | JGI IMG/M metagenome (GOLD analysis project Ga0257107, IMG submission 190178) | Marine microbial communities from Northeast Subartic Pacific Ocean, Canada - LP_J_2011_P26_500m | ecosystem: Environmental > Aquatic > Marine > Oceanic | place: Canada: Northeast Subartic Pacific...
TTTGTTGTTTATATTTAAAATATATGTCGTTATACTTTTCAAACAATTAAATATCAGGGCAGGTTACGTGTCCTAAGACCTCTTAATGTTAATTAATTAATGTTAAGAAAGGTTAATGTAACGGACTTATTTATTCTCTATTAATGCGACAATTTACTAAATTGTTTTGTCATCTCATTTAATTCCTTATTTTTTTGAGCCAATAATTGTTTTTTTAACTCAGCAATTATATCATCTTTTTCAGCATTTTCTTTTTTTAAATAAGCAATTATATCATCTTTTTCAGCATTCTCTTTTAGCAACTTAGTAATATATTCAATATATTCATCAGTTTTATCTAGTAAATCTTTACATAATTTTAATTTTTCCTTTTTTTCCTCTTTGCTTAAAGACGAAGGATATATATCTATTGTTTTATAAGGTATGAATTCTATAAATAATTTATATCGTCTACACAACTCAGATTTCCATATTTCTTTTGTCTTCTCATCAACTTTAGTAAAATTATAATCACAAATATAATTAAAACGTGGATATTTATCCCAATTATGTATGTTTCCTAATAATTCTTTCATTCTTTTATCATCTCGGTGTTTCTTAATTAATGGTATATAATGTAGTAAATAATAAATTTTTACGCTTTCAGGCATAACAGTAGGATGACCCCCTGGAAAAATTACTGTTTTTTTTGATTTAATATCAGTAAATAGATAAAAATAATAATCACTATATGGAACATTATCATTCCACATAATTTTTCCTTTTCCTGATTTACACTCTATTGGTAGAATAGATATATCATTATTATCTATATTTAATAGAATAATATCAGGATGAGCCTGACTTCCTCTAATTTGATGTATAATATATTTACCATTTGGAAATTTTCTAGGTTTTTGTTTTAATAATATTATCTTTCCATTATTGCCACCATTTTTATTTATTAAATTTGTTAATTCTTCATTATTAGTTAAACCTTTTGTCTTTAAATTTTTTTTTTTAGCAATCTCGATTAATTTTTTTTTTGTTGGCTTTTTCCATGTAAGATCTTTAATACTAACAAGACTATTAGGTATTACAGATTCTTTATTTTCAATAGCATTCTTAATATGCTCATACTCAAATTGTATTTTTTGTCCATTTATTTCTAATATTAAATAGTCTCTAGTTCTCTCAAATTCAACGAAACCATTTTCAATACAACATTTTAAAACCAGTTTTTCGTGTTTATCTGATTTTAATTGAGTATCACTAGTCTTTAAAATAGTTCCTTTAAAGTAATCTAATCTCGTAAGTTTTTCATAAATATCTTTCCAATCTCGTTCTTCTGGTTGTGATTGTAATGTTAATTTAATTGTGTCTTTTTTTAATTCAATATAAACCTCTTCTTTCATTATATTTTGACTCATAATTCTAATTTAGATAAATTATTACAAAATCGTTTTTAATTATATAATAAATTTAAATTCAAAAATAAAAATGAATTTAACTATTATATTTATAATATATTAATATGTTTACTGATGGCATTAGTTTATTTTCTGGCGCAGGGGGTGACACAATTGGATTAACAAATTCAGGTGTTAATGTAATTGGTTATTCCGAATACATAGATACTTTTATAGAAACTCATAAGGCAAACCATCCTAAATGTAAATTGATTGGAAAAGATATTCGCCAAATAAAAAACGAAACATTTGAAGAATATAAAAACAAGATTGGTATTTTATTCGCGGGCTTTCCGTGTTTTATTAAAGGAACAAAAGTATTAACAGATGAAGGATATAAAAATATCGAAAATGTAAGAGGTAATGAATTATTATTAACACATACAGGTAAATTTCAAAAAATTACTAACTTACAAAGAAAAATTTATAAAGGAAAATTGTATCATATCAAAGCAAAATATCATCCTTCACCTGTAATATGTACAGAAGAACATCCATTTTATGTTCGGGAACGAGATATATGGAAAAGAAAAAATGGAAAAATATATAAATCTCAGATGAAGAATCAAAAAGCAAAATGGATAAAAGCAAAAGATTTAACTGAAAAACATTTATTGGGTATGCCAATAAATAATAATGAAATTGTCCCAACATTAACATTTGAGAAAAAAATAAACAAATTTACAACAAAAGATATTAAAATTACACTTGACAATAAAGATTATTGGTTTATGATGGGATATTTCGTAGGCGATGGTTGGATAGAAGAAACACTAAAAAAAGATGGGCGATGTATGAATAAAATAAGATTTGCTATAAATAATGATGATGAGGAATATGTTCTGGATAGAATAAGAGATATTTTACCAATAACTGATAAAAAATGTTCAACTGGAAAATGTAAAAAATTTGGTTGTTCTGATTTTTTTTGGTTTAATATATTTAAACAATTTGGAAAATATGCTCATGGAAAATTAATACCAGAATGGGTTCAAGATGCTCCAAAACATTTAATTCAAGAATTTATAAACGGTTATATAAAAGCAGATGGATGTATTCATAAAAATAATTGTCATCAAATATTAACTGTATCTTATAATCTTGCTTTTGGATTACAAAGATTACTTCTTAAATTAGGAATTATTACGAGTATTAATAAATCTAAAAGACCATCAACTTGTACAATAGAAGGAAGAATTGTAAATCAAAGAGATACTTATCATATTAGGTATTATCCCGAATCAAAACGTCAATATACATCATTTATTGAAAATAATTATGCTTGGTTTTCTATATTCAATATTGAGATACAAGAAACAAAACCAATAAATGTTTATAATTTTGAAGTTGAAAATGATAATAGTTATATCGTAGAAAATATCGTTTGTCATAATTGTCAGACATTTTCTCATGGAGGAAAAAAAGCGGCATTATCTGACCCAAGGGGAAATCTTTTTTATGATTTTGTAAGAGCAGCTGATGTTATGAAACCAAGATGGATTATTGGAGAAAATGTGAAAGGAATTTTATCTAGAAAAAATGAAGACAAAAGTAAATTTGTAAAAGATATTATTTGTGAAGAATTTGAAAAAATAGGATATCATATGTATGAACCATTTGTTCTTAAAGCAAGTGATTTTGGAGTTCCACAAAAAAGAGAAAGATGTTTTTTTGTTGGAAGTCTAAAAAAACATGATTTTACATCATCGTGGTTTGAGCAACATAAAGCAAAAGAAGTTGGTTTAAAGGATATTGTAAGATTTTCCCTTGAAAGAGCATTATTAATTCAAAAACATGATGAATTAGATGATACTTATGAAAATTTAAGAGATCAAAGACTTGCTGCTAATAAAGAGTTAAAAAAAAAGTTGCCAAAACATCGTAAAATTATTAAAATAATTTTGAATTATACTTATCCATTATGTGCTGAAATAGAATCATTAATTAAAGATATGAATGATACAAGCGAACCAACAGAAAGTCCACCTACAATGTTAAAAAAATGTTTTGAAAAAAAAGATAAGCATGGTTTATCATTTAGAACAAGATCTTCTGGTACATTTAGTGAAATAGTGGATATTGAATTGCCAACAAAAACAATTTTATGTACATATGGAAGAATGGCACGTCTTTATGTTCCAATTTGTAATAAAATAGGAATTTACTTAAGACCATTCACAATACCAGAATTATTACAAATACAAGATTTTCCAAGTGATTATGATCTTAAGGGTGGTTATTTACAACAAGTTACTCAAATAGGAAATGCTGTTCCACCAAAATTAGTTGAAATTGTAATGAAACAAATAAAAGAATTAGATAATTTTGAATCAATTAAAACAATCAAACCAATCATTACTAATGAAAAAGAAACATATACTAATGATGATTTACAAAAATTAATTATTGCTCAACTAAAAGATATTTGTAGAAAACATAAAGAATGGAAAAGGTGGAGTAAATTAAAAAAACAAGAGTTAATAGAATTTATTATAAAAAACAATAAAAATTAAATCTAAAACCCATAAATAGGTAACATATTTTGTATCTCAGTTGTATTTAGCGAATTGGTACCAGAAAAAATATCAACAAATTTAGAAGTTTTTTTTTGTTTGAAACTTTTAATTATGTTATTTAATTTTTTTAATATTTCATCTTTACTGAGATTATCATCTTCATAAAAAATACTTATAATATGATTTTCAAGTAAATATTGTCTATCTATATTTAATAAAGCATAATTAAATACATATTGAGAATTTCCATATCCGCGGGGAATTATAATACGAGGGCCCGTTAAACCAGTTCTTTTGATATATTGTTTCTTTTTTTCATTATTTGGAAAAGATGTCAATTTGAACTTATTATTTTTAATATTTGAACTATATACCAAAATTGTTTCTTTGTTATTATCAGTTAATATATCTTTAAATTTATTCCATATAGTATCTCCATTTTTCACTTTAAAACCTAATTTTTTTAAAGTAGTTGAATTTTCTATTAATTCTTCTAATTCTTTCTTTTTATCTGTAAAAATTTTACGACCTCCAATCTCAATTATATAATCATTTGTTTTATCTTCCATTATTTTATTTTGAATAATAAATGTAGATGTAGATTGTTGTGTATCTTTAAATTTATTGATATTATCAAAATTAATTATTTTAACAAGATGATATTTATCCCAAATTAAGCATCGAATTTTCTCATAATAAGAACAATTCATAAATGAATTTGGTAAAACAAATGCTAAAATACCATCTTTATTTAAACGTCTTAAACTATGAATAATAAATAAACCAAAAATATTAGGACGCCCAGTAATATATTCTTTATCTATATCCAAAATATCTTTCTTTTTAATTACAAAATAGGGAGGATTGCCAAAAATTAAATCATATGTTTTAGATGGATAATATTTTATAAAATTTTGATTATAAAATTTGACTAAATTTTTAGCATATTTTTTAACACTAACCTCGTCAAAAATAGTTTTGTTAAATTCTACACAATCAATTGTCTTATTTTTAACTTTTTTTTCCAAATAATCAATAAATTCTCCAGAACCACAAGATGGTTCTAAAATATCATCATCCTTTAACTCATGTAATTTGACATATTTTAAAACATCATTTACTGTCTTTTTTACTATATTTTGAGGAGTAAAGAAAATACCTTCATCTTTTTTTACTTTTGAAGATAATTCTTTTGTCAATTTTTCAGATAAATGAGAAAATGTCATAATATTTACTTTATTATAATCAAATATTATTTCTATTTTAATTAGAAATTTAACTATTTTCAATAAAATCTATAACTTTATTTGCACTATCTATTGATATTAATCTACTATGCGAAGCTCCCGATACTTTATCAAAAGTAATTTCACCAAGTTGCGATAAATTATTACTATTTAATTGAACTACTTCGTCGTCGTCAGAATAAATTACATGTTTTGGAACATTAATTGTAGAATAATCATAATTATCCCAGGGCATATGACGAACAGAACTTAATAAACTTGAAAAATATCCTTTTATATTACAATGATATTTTCGTAAATTTTCTACACTACCATTATAATTTTTTCCACTACTTTCTCGATAATGTTTTTTCAATAAAAAGTATCCTATTAAATTAACAAAAATTTCTCCAAGTGGGAAAAAACTTAAATGTTTTACAACAAAACTCATATTAGTATAAACTCCAGCAGGAGCAATAAGTGTAAGCGTATTTGTAAGATGAGGAAAAGTTTTACAAAACTCACCAGCAGAAATAGCACCCATTGAATAACCAACTATATGAACCTTTGTTCTTACTTGCAAAGCAAATAATCCCTGTGATATCATCGAACAAAAAATATCTGGAGAATTTGGATACTCTGTCGCATCAGAACATCCACGCCCATAACAATCAAAACATATGACACAATATCCTTTGCGAACAAAAACTTTATAAAGTCTTCTCATATTTTCAGAACATCCACTAAATCCATGTATTAAAACTATTAATCCTTTTGGTTTAATACCAACTGGACTATATGATATATAAGCAACATTTCCAAATGATGTAGCAAGATATCTTTTATCTTTATTAATACGAATAAGATTACGATATCTTCTTTTTGTTAAATTTCTTAATCTCCATAAAAAGTACACAAAACACAAAAAAATAAAATAATTTTTATATTTCAGAAATGTTTTAATTTTTTTATACTTTAAAAAAACTCGAATTTGTTTTATAAAACTATATGATTTGATATACTCAGTTAAAACCATCATATATTATATATATAATCCTATTTTTTAATACTCTAAAAATTAATTAGTTTTCCAGTCCCCCTGGATAAAATATTCAAAAAAGAAATCAAAAATCATCAATTAAGTCAAAAGTCTCGCCAATAATACATAAACGATTATGTTTGGGAGAATAATATACTTGTGATGTTATTGCCTTTTTATCATAAGATAAATCATAAGAGATATCTACTAGAGATCTCTCTCGTGATGTTTCTTGCTCAATTTGCTGAGATATACAGGAACCCATTGTGAAAATGACATAAATATCAAAAAAATCTATTTTCTTTCAAAAAAATTTTCTAGTCCCTACCAATATTTATGTGGTTAGTATTTTGCTTAACTTTTTTCGCTTCCACAAATACTAGAGAGTGATTTATTATCACAACAACAATTACGTAAATAACAAAAAAATCAATTTTAATTTTTTCCCTACTTTATTTTTAATGCGATGAAGATTTAAAATGTTGTTTTTACAAAAAAAACAAATTTTTATTATAAAAATTCAGTCCAGTTCCAGTCCTGAAAATTAAACATTTATTTAATAAATGTTTCAACCTCGTAGCCTTAATACCAAATGAAGAGTAGACTCTTTTTGAATATTGTAATCAGCAAGAGTTCTACCATCTTCAAGTTGTTTTCCAGCAAAAATCAATCGTTGTTGTTCCGGTGGAATACCTTCCTTATCTTGAATTTTTGCTTTTACATTCTGAATCGTATCTCCCGATTCTACATCTAATGTGATTGTCTTTCCAGTTAATGTTTTTACAAAAATTTGCATACTACCACCTCGTAGTCTTAATACCAAATGAAGAGTAGACTCTTTTTGAATATTATAATCAGCAAGAGTTCGTCCATCTTCAAGTTGTTTTCCGGCAAAAATCAATCGTTGTTGTTCCGGTGGAATACCTTCCTTATCTTGAATCTTTGCTTTTACATTCTGAATCGTATCCCCCGATTCTACATCTAATGTGATTGTCTTTCCAGTTAGTGTTTTTACAAAAATTTGCATACTACCACCTCGTAGTCTTAATACCAAATGAAGAGTAGACTCTTTTTGAATATTATAATCAGCAAGAGTTCGTCCATCTTCAAGTTGTTTTCCGGCAAAAATCAATCGTTGTTGATCTGGTGGAATACCTTCCTTATCTTGAATCTTTGCTTTTACATTTTGAATCGTATCTCCTGATTCTACATCTAATGTGATTGTCTTACCAGTTAGTGTTTTTACAAAAATTTGCATTGTGTTGCTTTCTTCAGTCATTATTATATTAATTTTCGTTTGTAGTTTGTTGTTATTAAGTTTTTATTAAATCAATTTTAATTTTTTATTTTTATATAAAATATAATTAAATTACTATATTATAATGAGTAATACTAAGACAAAAAAATCAGAAAATATACAAGATACTGTTGATTCTTATATTAAAACATCTGTTAAAATCGCAAAAAATATAAGTAATAATTTACAAAATGATTTGTCACCTGTATTAGAACCAATTGAAGATTATATGAAACACTACATAGATATGTTTATTCAAAATATCTTTCCACAAAATTTAGATAAATCACATCAAAAATACAAATATTTAATCTATATTATTCATATTTTTCATATAATTGGAACTTTATTAATTATACTTTTTGGATTTTTTTTACCATCTCAATTACAAATATATCTAGCCATATTCTATTGTTTTATAATGGTGTCCTGGGTAATATTTGGACGTTGTATTCTAGTAATATTAACAAATTATCTTGGCGGTACAGATGATGATTATCTCTTTCCATTTCGATGGCAAACTATGTTTTCTATGTGTAGTATTTTAACAATAATATCATTACTTTTCTTCACGTTTCCAATAATTACACCATTTAATATATTAATAGTTATTGATAAATATAGTAAAAATTTATTACCAAAATTATGTAATAATCAAAGTGGAATTATTAATAACATTAATATAGAAAATGCCTGAACCATATAAGGTCCAATTTTCTTAAAACCACATACAAACCCAAATACAATTCCTATCAAAATACCAATTATAATAAGTAGTACAATTGTTACACAAATTGTTCCAATATTAGCTAAATGTTTTAATCGTTTTCCAGCAATTGAATTTCTTATTTTTTCTAATTGTTCTATAGAAATTTTTTTTGTTTTTTCATTGTCAGAATTTATAGTATAATGAAATTGTGACCATGGAAAAAAAAACAATGTTCTCCATAATCTATGATTTGTGAAAAATAATTTAAACATATTTGGTTTACATCCAATTAAATTTGAAATTTCATCACAATATGTATATGGAATTATTAAATAGTTTAATCTATCATAATCTTTAGAAAAACGAGATTTTCGCCTATCATCATCTTTTTGAATTGTCTTCATAATACTATTTTTATTAGGTAATTCAACTTTGTTAGAATAAACATTACTGATTAATCTTGCTTGTAATTCTGAAACTAATGGTAAAGATGTTATAATTGGTCTAATAAATCCACAATACGATAGAGATGTATCATCTGGATCAAATATTAATTTGTATTTATTTTTATTATAATCTATATTTGGTAATAGTTTTTTTAAATGAGAATTATTATATCCAGTGCATAATATGATATAATCAGCATTTATCATTTCATCATTGCAATAAATATTATTGTTATCTATTTTGGTAATTCCGCCACAAGGAATAATTTTCCCTTTTGCCACCCATAATAAAATTTCCCTTCCCTTTGTTAAAAAAGAATCTCCATATGTTGAATTTGGTTTCCATTTTTCAACACCAGTTCCACCTTTTCCCCAAACAAATTCATTAAGAAATCCAATCCATTTAGCAAATGGCTTACACCAAATAGTATTCATATATCTATTATAATACATATCTGCTGATTCATATGGACCAATAATTTTCCCTTGAAACCATTGTCCTTTACGAATAGACATATAAACTTTATCAGAAATTGTAGACAAATCGCAAGCAATATCATGAGCGGTTTCTCCACCACCAATTACCATTATTTTTTTCCCTTTAAATTTTTCTCTATTTTGTTCGTAATAATGACTATGAATGACTTTTTTTTTATCAAATTCATTAAAATTAATATCATCTGGTATATTAATATTTTGATGTACTCCAGTACATATTATTAATTTATCAAATAATTCAGTAATATTGGTATCATCTTTTAAATAATTAACAATCCATTTATTTTTTTTTTTAGTAATATTTGTGATATATGTATGTAATTGTATATATTGATTTAAATCAAAATTTTTTATATAATCAACTAAATGATTATAAATTATACTATGATGGGGAAACTCCGGTGTATTATTTGGAAATGGATAATCAGTTGGATGTAAAAAAGTTATGGATGATGAAGTATATGTATTTTTTAATACGCCACCGAATTTATCTTTATTATATTTCCATACACCACCAATAGAATCCGAACTTTCAAATAATTTACATTTTAATTTTTCTTGAACGCAATATTTTAAAGCATAAATACCAGAAAAACCTCCTCCTATAATTCCTACTTTAATGTCCATATTTTATAATATAATTTATAATAAAAATAACAAATAAACTACGAACTAATTTATAAATTATATTATATAGAAATATGGTTAACAATAAGATTGACTATATTAAAAATATTATATGTAATATTGTTATTTCAATCATCAATTTATTACCATTTAGTAAAAAAAATATAAGTATTTTAATAAGAACTTTTCATTTTATATTTCCATTATTTATTATATTACCACTTTGTTTCATTGATAAAAGTAAATTTAAGTATGTATATTTTGTTATTATTTTTATAATAATAACTCAAATTGTTTTTGATACATGTTTAATTACAGATGTAGAAGAACATTATACTGAAAATATAGAAAATATGACTTCTGTAAGTGTTTCAATCTTAAAGATAATTGGATATCATCCAACAAACAAAAATAAACAAATACTAACAATGTTAGTAACAATATGGACATTATGTTGTGTATTATTAATTACCTATTATCGATATATGTAAAAAAATATCTTATATTATAATATAATATAATGCCAAAAACTACAAAAACTAAAAAAATAAGAAAACATAAAAAAAGAACACAAAAAGGAGGGGCTATAGATGAGGTTATAAATTTATTGAATAATTTACCAGATGCTGGCTTGCGCCATTACCAAGGTCAACGCATTTCACCCACCTCTGGAAGAGCACAACAAATCATTCATTATCAGACTTCATATCAACCAGTGATAGACAGAGCAATTATAAATCTCCGAAATCACTTACTAAATGTTAATACTAATGACCTTGACGCATTAAAATTTCAATTGGATTTGATAAATGATCACATAACAAATAATACAAATATTTACAATTTCGGCATGCAAGCTTCTGAATTAACCTTTGAGGAAATCCAAGCGCCCGAAGATACGGAAAGAAAATATGAAGGTTTAACAATAGATGGTCCACCAAAAACGTTTGCACACGATGGTCCACCAGGGTTCAAGCATAAATTGTTGTATTACCAAGCAATGAAACCACTTGTTGCTGATAGAATTGAATTTCTCCGAAGGAAGATAATATCAAAAGCTGTTTCAAACAGCAGGCCGGTACCCGAAGGAAAAGATACTGATGAGGGTTTTGGGGATATTGGTCTTAGTGATGTCGTCGCCAGTTTTTTAGGTGGTAAAAAAACAAGAAAGCACAAAGGAATTGTCCAAACTGGTGGAAATAAAGGCAAATTAAGAAAAGGATATAAATATACAGGAAAAAAATTGAAAAATGGTATGGCTGAAATTAAAAAAGTTAAATCTAAAAAATAAATTTAAAAAATAAATTTAGATTAAACAATTATCTAGTTTATTATTATTTATAATCCAATAAAAAAGCATTACTAATATTAAATAAATACAATTTAATGTTATTACACCGACCGATATTTAAAATGAGTAAAAACAACATTAAATTTAACAAAGGTTTAAAATATTATTAAAATAATATATATAGATGTTACTTTTAAAAAAATTGGAAACAATGCTAATATGCATTATTTTAATAATAGTTGGGATACTTATATTTTTATATACGAAAAACAAAATTGAAAATTTTAGTGAATCTAAAATAAAAATAAACTATTTATCCGCAAAAGAAGCAGCAAAAGTTTTTTTAAATTCAGAAAAATTTCCACAAATAAAAAAATTTAGATTGAATGAGATTTATGCTCGAACTACATATTATGGTTCATCGTCTAATATAAACAATATGCGAAATATAGCAAAAAAAATATATACTAAAAATACAATCAACTTTACAGAAGTTGATAAATTCAAAATAAATAATAATTTAAATTCTTTAAATAAAAGAATTATAGATTTTAATAACAAAAATAATACAAATATTCCTGTAATGAAAACTTGGAATCTGATTAAAATTTCAAGTGATATGGATTGGGGATTTCCTTACACAATTGACAATTATATAGTAATATCAGATAATTTTATAACAAATACAACAACAAAACAAATGTTAAGTACATTGTTTCACGAACAATTTCATATTTATCAAAGAAAATATCCTATCATTTTTAAAAAATTATATTCACAATGGAATTTTAAATATATTAAAAATTTTAAACTACCATCAAAAATTGATGATTATATCATCACAAATCCTGATGCTCCTAATAATGATTACATCTTTAAGTTAAATAAAAGTAATTATTTATTACCTATTTTGATTTTAGATAAAAATAATAATGATAATCATTTATCAAAATGTATTTATTTAAAAAAAAATAAAAATTCATTCGAAATAAAATCTTCAAAATTAATTAATTTAAAAGATATTCCTAATTATTATACTCGCTTTTATAAAATAAATCAAAATTATCACCCAAACGAAATTTTCGCAAATTTAATGTCTAAAATTGTTTTTCAAAAATTAAAATTAAATAACAATGATCATAAATTAATAAAAAAATTCTTTGATATAAATTTACAATTTTTTAATAAAGTTTAAAAATTTTATTTTTTAGAGTCTTTTTTAGAGTCTTTTTTAGAGTCTTTTTTAGAGTCTTTTTTCTTCTTCGACATAGTAAAATGTTGTAAATTACAGCATATTCCTCTATTACTACAACTAAAGGTAACATAATCACCATCTGTAATATTATTTATATAATTATGATATAGTAGGCGATGAACAGAAACTTTTTTCCCTTTAAATGAAATTGTAGCGTAATTTTTTTTTAATTCGCCTTTGTATATACAACAATTATTATTGTCGAATATATTTTGTTTTAAATATTTGTCCACACGTTTTATATCATCAAATGAAAGTTTTCCATAATTACCTTTTTTTCTAATATTTTTTCTTTGTTTTTTTATTAAATTGACAAAAAGTGTTTGTGAACTTTTATTATACGAATTTGTATCATCAAAAAAATTATCCATATATATTCGTTAATATTAACAAATAAATTATTTATAATTAGCAAATAAATAAATTAAATAAATAATTGATCATAAGAATAACTATAAATAATATTATCACATGTTTTACATAACCAACCATTACATTTATTATATCGCTCAGTAATAATTTGATAATTTGTTTCAATCAAGCAATTATCACAAATAATTATTGTATAATTAAATATAATTTTTGATATATCTTTTGAAAAAATATTTTGTAAACATAACTTTAAATATACCGAAGACATTTAATATTAAATTAAATAATTTTTTTTATTTAATTTAAACTTATTCAAAATTATTTTATACTATATACAAATGTCAAAACGTAAAATTGTAATAATAATTTATCTAGATAAATATATGTCTAGATAAAATTAAATTTATTATATATATATATATCTATGAAAAATACTTTAGTGAATATAATTCGTCGTAATTTTTCAACTACTAATCCATTATCAAATAAAAAATTCTTATTTGATAGTTTCCCAACTGTGTGGAATGTTAAAAAATCACATAATTCCTTTTTATACAGCAATTATAATGAAAAATTTTTAGATTTTCACGGAGGATTTGGAAGTAATCCAATTGGCTGGAATCATCCAAAATTACTAAAACATTTTAAAGATAACATTGATACACACATATTTATTAATAAACCAGCAAATTGTGATTTTTATACACATGAATATATTGATTTTATTAATAAATTTAAGAACCAAGTTATTCCAGAAACATATCCATATTGTTTCTTTATTGATGGAGGAGCATTATCTGTAGAAAATGCTCTTAAAATTGCTATGGATTGGAAATGTCAAAAAAATGGAGATAAAAATGAAAAATTATCAATAGCTCATTTTCAAAAAGCTTTTCATGGTCGTTCAGGATATACAATGTCTCTTACAAATACTGAACAACACAAGGTCAAAAACTTTACTAAATTTAATTGGCCTAGATTCTTATCATCACCTAAAATGGGATTATCAGATGAAAATCAAAAAATATATGATGATTTTGCTATTGATGAAATCGAGAAATATATGAAAGACAATAAGAAACAAGTTGCTGGAATGATTATCGAACCAGTACAATGCGAAGGAGGGGATAGACATTTTACAAAATATTTTTTGCAAAATTTACAAAGAATATGTAATCAAAATGATATTTTATTTATTGTCGATGAAGTTCAAACAGGATTTTATACAACAGGAAAACCTTGGTGTTTTCAACACTATGATTTAGAACCCGATTTAGTCTCTTTTGGTAAAAAAACTCAACAATGTGGGGTTTTTGGGGGAAAAAGATTAGATGAATTAGAAAGTCATTGCTTTAATACTAGTGGAAGATTAGGTTCAACATGGGGAGGAAATCATATTGATATGATACGTTCATCTAAAATCATAGATATTATTAAAGAAGATAACTTAGAAAATAATGCGATTGAAAGAGGAAATCAATGGTTAAATAATATGAAAATGATTAAATCAAATAAAATTGATAATATTCGAAATATTGGATTATTAATGTCATTTGATATGAAAACAACTGAAATAAGAAATAAATTTTTAGATATTTTGAAAAAAAATAAATTATTATGCTTGGGAGCAGGAGATAAAACTATCAGAATGAGACCAAACTTGGCTGTATCTAGTGAGGAAATTAAAGAATGTATAAATAAAATAAAAATATCATTACAAGAAATTAAACATTAAGCAAATATATTTAGTTAATAAATTTGTGTTTGTAATGCAGTTATACATAATCTTAACCAATAAATATCTAAAGATGACATAGTTATTGAACCAATTATACAATTAACTTGAGCAGCATAATACATATCAGTAGTTAAAACAAATTTAATTAACATAATCCATATTGGAAAACGGATTAAAATTATTACAAGACAACGATATAATTTTGTCCACCATAAGATATTACCATATTTAAAATATTTTGCTACTGCGTCTAAACCACTAACAGCTGACATAAATTCAGCCATAATTACACCATTTAATATTATACATGGATTAGAATAAAAAATACTATGTAATGATAATGAAATTAAACAAAATGTATGATGTATCCATAAATCAACTCTTTTATTTTTTTGACAAATCATTGTAAAAATATCTGATATAAAATATGATAGTGTTAATATATTTACCCATTCTGTATGTTTATCCACATATTTCGTAGGAATATTCCAAAATTTATCCCAATTTATAAAAATTTGAATCGTTGAATATAATGCTATAAAAGTACATATAATCGAACGATATAATTGAAAAGATATTATTTCATCTCGTATATATTTTTTAATATATGCTTTTAAAGAATGATAGCATATTAGTAGTAAGAAAACATTTATAATAATTTCTTGAAACATTTTATATTAATTTTAAATATCGTGTTAATTTTAATATAAAAATTATTTTTTTTTATACTAAAAACATTACAAAAATTGAATCTTTAAATTATTTAAATATAAAGATTTAATAATCAAATATATAAATTTTCATGGAATCAATTAAAAAATCAGTATATCTAGGTAATAGTTTACCTGCCGGAATTGATGATGACGATTCTAATATGCCAAAATCTATCTTTAATTCATGCACTCATCCTTGCGAACAAAGATGTATACAAGAACAAGAACAAGAACAAGAACAAGACTTAACAAATGTTATTGATACTGTATCAACTAGTATTTCGGAATCAGATAGTAGTAACGATTCTATTGATTTAGATGCTCTAATGAATATTGGAAAAATTATTAAACCACAATTAAATTTAATACATACAAATATACCTGTAAAACAACATCAAGTATCAAATAAAATATCTCAATTATCCTCTCTAATAAAAAGTTGGGATGATGAAAGATGTAGCTGGGATGAATACTTTTCTTGTATCGCATTATTAATTTCTGCCCGTTCTACAAGTAAAAGACTTAAAGTGGGTAGCGTAATTGTTAAAAATAATAGAATTATTAGTGCAGGATATAATGGTTTTCCATCAGGAACTCCCCATATATCAATTATGAGAGATGGACACGAACAAAATACAATTCACGCTGAACAAAATGCTATCGCTGATGCTGCAAGAAGAGGTGTATCAATTGAAAATACTACAATTTATGTAACACATAGACCTTGTATTAATTGTACAAAATTCATAATATCTTCCGGCATTACAAATATCAAATATTTAGAAGATTATAGAAATGACGAATTAGCAGATGAATTATTAAATGCATCAAAAATCACAATTCAAAAAGTATAAGAATAAAAAATTAATCTTAAATAATAATGACAACTGAAAAGTTAGAAATTAATCCTAATTTTTTTAATAAATTAGATTCATTATATAAAAGAAAAACTACTAAAATAACAACTAATCCAAAAGTTAAAAAAACTTTTGGAAGTACTCCAATTTCTGTTATTTCTGATAATACGAAAAAAAAAAAAAAAAAAAATTTTAAAAATACAAAAAAAAAAAAAAAAAAAAAAAAAAGTTTTGCACATTCCAGATAATACTCAAACAAAAAAAAAGACAATGAATATTTTAAATAGTGATATTATTTCAAGTGACGATTTTACTTCAAATAGTGACAATATTATAAGTAGTGACGAAGAATTTGAAATTATAGAGAAAAGAAAACCAAAAATTAAAAAAAGGAAAAAATACAAAAAGAGTAAAAAATTTAGACAAGAAATAAATAATAGTTTTCATTTATATGATGATGATTATTCTGCTCATATTGTAGCAAAGTTAGATAAAAGAAATCCATTATATAATAAAATTATAAATTTACCATATCATGAATTGATAAAAAATTTAATAAAAAATAATACTAATAGTATTAATAATACTAACCATTTTGATAAAAATACATATTTAGTTATTAATTTCCAATGTTTTTTGAGTGGTTTACTGATAGGAATAACAATGACTTTTAGTATTTTTTTATTAAAGTATTGAAATCTCTTCACCTATCATTTCCTGAACCTTTTAAAGTTCCTCTTTTTTGACGATCTTTAATTTTTTTAGCATTTATTTCTAAAACTACTTTAAATTTAACATTATTTTCATCACATAATTGAAGAACAAACATCAAAATATAACATAAATTATTAATAATTAAATCACTCTTTTTATCTGTTATTTTTTCATTATCATCTCTAATCATCTTTTTAACAGCACCACTCAAATTTCCTAAATATATTAGTAAAGAGCTATTACTAATATGTTTATTTTTTTTTACTTTGGCATATTGCATTAATCTTTCAAGTGAAAAATTAATTTCATTACAAATTGCCGTAATATACCAAAGTAAATCCCCACTTTCTTTTATGATTTGTTCTAAAATATATTCAGTTTCATTTAAAGTTTCTTTTTTAACAATAAATTCAAAAATTTCTCCAACTTCTTCAACTATTCCCATAACTAAATATGATAAATTTCTTCCCTGTGAAGATTTTGGAAAAAAAGCTGTCTTATTAACAAATTTTTGATAATGTTCTATATCCATTTTTTTATTATTTATCTTCAAAAATTTTTTTCAATTTTATAAACCAATACTATGATCATCGTGAAAAGTCCAGTAATCTATTTCCATCTCATTTTGAAGATAGTTATAACAACGAGTACAATAATATCCTTTATCAAAACGCCAATACTCTAAAATATTAAATCCATGCGAATTACAATCCTTTTTTTGACATTTCAAATATTTTAATATTATTTGTATAATACAATTATCTAGCATAGCGTATAATTATGATATAACGTTATAATTCATAATATATAAAAGTATTAAACTTGTAGTAAATAGTGATATGCCTAAAAGAAAACGTGACGAATTCGAAGAATATTTATATGAAATACATGAACAATATATCAATGAAATTCTTGCTAAGGAAACATCAAAAATAATTAAATCTTCATTAAATTTTGCTGATTGGAAACCAGATATAGAATTATTAAAAATTGGATATAATGATATAAAGATAAAATATGAAGAATTAAAAAATTTTCAAATTGAAGATCAAAATTTTGATGAAGTATTATCCGCATATGAAGAAAATATTGAAACTGTTAAATATGCTTCATTTAATCGATGTAATGAAATTATGAAAAGATTTTTACAAAAATATGATTTAAACGTTCATCATGGATTAAGTAGTTATGCTAGAGTATCCGATGAATTAGATATTGAATGGCGTGGTAAAAATAAAATAAAAATTTGTGAAAAAAATACAATTTTTCATAAAATTTTAAGAAAACGAAGCTTACGAGGATATAATTATCCTTTTCTGTTCAAGCGATTAATTCAAACAATTATGAATGATGATAATCCTAGACCAGCAATATTACGTTTGGGAAGTGAATGTCATATTTTTATTGGATTATTAATATGGAAACCAAAATCTGGTAAAATTAATCCTAAATTTGATTTGGAATTATTTGATGCTGGCGGAGAACATAAAGTATTAACTGATATTAAAAAATTTTTAGCAAAATGTTTGAAACCAACAGATGTGAATGTATTTCAAGTAGTTCATTTAGATTTACAATCATTAACATTTGATAATTTATGCCAAACATGGATATATTACTATCTAAAAAAAAGATTAGTAGATAGTAAAACTCATTTTGAAATATTTAATGATATTCGTCACAATTTACTATTTGAAGGAAATATCGTAACAGAATTGTTATTATTTTTAAGCGAATTATATTATAATGAAAGTCTATGTTCATATTATATTAAAATGATGAAAAAACATTATAAAAATTTTTCTAAAAAATTTCTAGTTTAAATAGTATAGAATAATGGATAATCCAGAAAATTATCAAATTACATTAGAAAATCTAGATGAACAATTTAAAAAATTAGATTATTCAAAATGGGAAGATATTCAATATAGATTAAATAGAATATATAATACTATTCGCAAAAATTTTTATCAATTATTTCCACCAAAAATAAGACCCTTTATTCAAAAGTGGGGATGGATATTTTATACTATTTTAATAATAATTTTAATTATAGTACTATACTATATTGATCTAAAATTAACATTCAATTATTAAATATAATAAATAAAAATTGATATAATTATATTAATTTTATATGGGGAATATTTCATTAAAAGAACAATTAAATCAATTACCACCAGAATTAAAAGGTATTATTAGAAAATATACAATAAATATATGTATATCTTGTCAAAATAAATATATCTCTGACTACGAATTACAAAGATTTCACCAACAACATTTTCCTTTTACATGTTTAGTATGTCGTATTCAAAAAAATATGAAAAATAGTAAAGTTAAATATATGTTAGGCATTAATTAAAATTGATTTTTTTGATATTTACGTAACAAAACCAAAACCAAAACCAAAACCAAAACCAAAACCAAAACCAAAACCATCATGAATTTTGAAATCGTACGTAATTTTGAACAGGAAATTGTATTAAAACATAACAAGCCAAAGCCAAATCCAAAAGAAGTAGGCTCTTTTGCCTCAAATTTCTACAAATCTTATGAAAATCTTTTGACAAAAAAAGTAACTGATGAGATGATGTCTGAAGCAACACAAGGGAAAAAGATGTCATTTTCGGCATCAATGCGACTTGGACGCCAATTGAAACCTACTATCATTGCGAAAGTAGAGGAGAAATTGAGAAATGAGAATCGAGAGTTTATTACATGGAAAGAAGACATTGAGGTGATCCAAGAGATACATTCGAATGAAGGACAGAAATTGTTGAAGGCTCACAAAAAGGAATCGAAGGAAAGGAATCTAGACTTAAAAGATAAACGAAGATATATGAAATTTGACATTATTTTATCTGAACTTGAAAGTCTTGGTATTACTGATACTCAACTCCTACATAAGATGATAACATAATTACATAACATTACATAATATATAACATTACATATATTTATTTAACGGACTGGAAATTTAATATATAATACAAGTTGATATAAAAATAACAAATTATATTATTTTATTATAAAATATGACAGATCAAAATTTAAATAAATTATGCCAAAATCAATTAGAACTTGCTGGAAAGTTAGGAAACATTGATAAAACATTCCTTACCTTTTTATCAGAACCTAAAAATGAAATTATTGTTAACTTTCCAGTTGTACTTGACGATGGAAAACTACATATGTTTAAAGGTTATAGAATACAACATAATAATCTTGCTGGTCCATATAAAGGTGGTCTTCGTTTTGATGAAATATGTCATTTAGATGAATGTAAAGCATTAGCTTTTTGGATGACAATTAAATGTAGCTTACAGAAATTACCTCTTGGTGGTGCTAAAGGTGGTATTAAATTTAATCCAAGAAAATTTTCTAAAAATGAGTTAAAAAAAATATCAAAAGAATATTCAAGAGCATTATTTAGATTTATTGGAAGTGATATTGATATACCTGCTCCAGATGTAGGAAGCAATTCTCAAATCATGGATTGGATGACAGCAGCATATCAATCAGTTAGAAAAACACATAATAATGATATGTATACTGGGAAATCAGTTGGTTATGGTGGATCACAAGGAAGAGGAGAAGCTACTGGTAGAGGTATGATGATATGTGCAAGAGAATGGTTCAAAAATAAAGGTATTGAATGTAAAGGGAAAAAATTTGTAATTCAAGGATTTGGAAAAGTTGGTTCTCATGCGGCTAACTTTTTATGTAAACTTGGAATGATTTGTGTTGGTATTGGTGACCATACTGGATATTTGTATAATGAAAAAGGATTTGATATTAATATGGTAATTAATTATGTAAAAGAAACTGGAGATATAAATGGATTTGCTGATGGTATTAAACTTACAAAGGAAAAGTTTTTTTCTTTGGATGTTTATACAATAATATTAGCCGCTTTAGAATTACAAATTTGTGGTGATTTTGCAAAAAATTTAAAATGTAAATTAATAATTGAAGGAGCAAATGGTCCAATTGATATGGAAGCTGATGAAATACTATCTGAAAAAAATATTGCAGTTATACCAGATGTTTTAGCAAATAGTGGTGGTGTAATTGTTAGTTATTACGAATGGCTTCAAAATAGAAGACAAGAATATTGGGATTTATATGAAGTACGAAGCAAATTAGATAAACATATGACCAAAACATTTAAAAAAGTTTTTAAATTAAATCAAAGTAATGAAGAACTTAATCTAAGAATATCTTCTTACATTATTTCTTTAGAAAATTTATATAATTCTTATCAAGTTAGAAAAAGTTGTATTTAATTTTTTGTATTTTTGATTGCTTCATCTAATAATGGTATTAATTTATCAACCATACTTTTAGTACTGTTCATACCCATTAAACCAATTCTCCAAACTTTACCACTTAATTCACCTAATCCACCAGCAATTTCTACATTATGATTTTTCATTAAATATTTACAGACTTTTACTCCATCAACATTTAATGGAATTTTTACTGTAGTTAATGACGGCAATCTATACTCTTTATCTACTAAACATTCTAAACCAATTTCATTTAATTTTGTCCAAAAATATTCAGCAGTTTCTCTATGTCGTTTCCATCTTTCTTCTAAAGTTTCTTCCGCAATAATTTTTAATGCTTCATGGCAAGCATATATCATTGAAATTGGTGCTGTATGATGATACGATCTTTTAGCATTTTCACACGGAACAAGATATTTTTCAATTAATCTTAAATCCAAATACCAATTTTGAATTTTATCTCTCTTGTTCATTTTATCTCTTGCTTTCTGTGAAAATGAAATAGGTGCTAATCCCGGTGGAGCATTCAAACACTTTTGAGTTCCTGCATAACAGGCATCAATATTCCATTTATCTAAAAACAATTCTACTCCACCAATTGATGTAACTGTATCAACACAAAAAAGAATATCATTTTCTTTACACATTTGTCCAATATTTTCAATCGGTTGTAATACACCTGTTGATGTTTCCGCATGTACTATGAATAATAAATCAGGTGAATGTTCATCTATCGCATTCTTAATTTGCTCATCTGTAAAAATTTTACCCCACGTTTGTTCAAGAGTAATCACATTTCCGTTATTTCTTTCACACATTTCTTTAAATCTTAAACCAAAATATCCATTAATACAAACTAAAATTTTATCACCCTCTTCTACCAAATTTGCTGCACAAGCTTCCATTGCTGCACTTCCTGTTCCTGAAATCGGAAGAGTAAATTCATTATTTGTTTGCCAGGTATATTGTAAATATTTTTTTACTTGTTCCATCATGTTCAAAAAATCGGAATCCATATGACCAAGTAATGTATTTCCCATTACCGATCTAACTCTTTCATGAACATTACAAGGACCAGGTCCTAATAAAGTTTTTTGTTTTATTTCAATTGTTGGTAAATTTGGTGGCGAAATCATATTATGTTTATAATAATTATATGTAAAGATTTTGTTATATTAAAATAGAAATGAAATGATTGATAATAGACACAAATGTAAACATTGTTTTAAATTTATAAATGAAAAAGTATTTTTAGATAAAAATGGATTATGTTTTAAATGTTTTTATGAAAATAACTCTGACAAAAATTTAAGAAAAAAAATAGATAAAAAAAAAACAAAAAATAAAAAAAAACAAAGAGATTATAAGCAATCAAATTTACTAATTGAGTGATATCTATTTTTTTATTCCTGTTTCACGTTCCGATTCTAATAAAGTAATTATATCATTTAATTGAACCGGACCTTTAATATTTCTTACTAATGTTCTTTTTGATTCATCTATTAATCTGACCAAAACTTGAGTTACTCCACCTAGTCCAGTTCTACCATAAATTTTTATCACTTTAGCATATTTAATTTTTTCAGTATTCATATTTAATATATAAATTAATTAAGTTAATATTATTTATATATTAAAATATCGATAATGAATAGAATTTTGTTTATAAATGATTCCGATTTTTGTTTTTTTCAATATTCAAGTCATACATACAAACAAAACTATGAATACATATTTCTAAGAAATAAATAACCAAAAATCCTCCAGCTAATTTCATATAAGGATGTTTGCCAAATAAAGATAAAATATCTTCCATATACAAATTTGGAATGACAAAGGCAAAAATTAAATATATCAAACCTTTAAATAAACCACTCATATAACTTTTAGTTTTTTTTGTTTTTACTGCTACATTTAAACAAATTCCTGCTAGAGAAATTATATCAAAAAATAATTTTAATTTTGTATCGCAATGTGGATACAAATCAAATTTCAAAACTGGTAAGAAAAAAACTATATTAAATAAATTAGCAAATTCATTAAAAAATGGTAAAATTACTTCTAAAATTCCTATTAAATAGCTTATAGGATGATAAGCCATATTTGCTAAATTTAAAGTAAGAATATTAGCAATACTACAGTGTGTTTTCATTTAATATAATATATAGATATTTTTTTTTTTTTTCCGCAAAATCATTAAATAATTTTAATTTTTATGATTTAATATTAATTTAATTAATTCATTCTTCCGTTTTCTACTGTAACATTTAATTTTTTTGCTTTTACATATTTTCTTTAGTTCCGGACATTTCTTTTTCTTTAATAATTCATCTGTATATTCTTCTTCTCCTTGTTCTTCTACTACATTTTGGATAATTTCTTGAATCACCTCTTCAATTACTTCTGGAACTTTTTCAATTATTTTCAATTCAATCGTCGGTATATATTTCTTTAATCTTGGTAAAGCAATTTCTTTATTATAATCACCATTTCGTTCAATACCCACAAACTTCCTTTTTAATGAATCTGATACTTTAAGTGTTGTTCCACTACCAGCAAATGGATCTAAAACTAAATCTCCTTCTTTTGTCCAGCTTAAAATATGATCTTTTACTAATTTTTCAGGAAATATTGCAGGATGTTTATGTGCTTCTTTATCATTTGTATTAAACTTGTTATTAACTTGATATGTCCAAATATTATTTCTTGGTGAAAAATCTGGAACTGGTTTTATATCTTTTGTTTCTATTAAATCACCTGCCTTATTACGATGAGTATTTTTCCCCCAATTCGTATGACCAGCCCATTTATTTGCTTTATCACATATTAATGTTGCTGTATTTGGTTTTGTATCTTTAGAAAAAACAAACATATACTCAAATATTTGAGTATATCTATTTCCTTTACGGCTTGCTGGAAAAGATGAAGTATTTTTTTCAAAAATCATTGTATCATGTAATCTAAAACCTAATTCGTTAAAATATAATGCTTGTTTAAATGATGAACCACTTTCACTACCTTTAATAACAGCATCGCCAACAATCCATACAACTACTCCTCCTTTTTTTGTTACTCTGTATAATTCATCGGCAATTTCTTTAAATTTTTCAAAATTCCATTCACAATCCTTATAATTTCTTAAATTATCATAGGGCGGTGAAGTGATTGTACAATCTATGATATTTTCTGGAAATTGCTTTAAAACATCTGCTGATTCACCTTGTAACAATGAGTTTTCAATATTAGTAATATCCATATTAATACTATTTACTTTATTTTAATAAATTCAATTTTAACTAACTAATTTTATTTAAAATTGATTTTTATAAACCTTATTGTTAAAATATATTATTTTATTTATACACAACTTGAACCACTTGAAATAACTCAAAGTGCTCCTAAGAGAACTCTCATTATAATCATGAACAAAGAAGAAAAGAAATTATGTTCAGTATGTCAAGAACAACCTACAGATAAAATCAAACTTATTGATTGTACTCACGAATTTTGTGATAAATGTATTAAACAATGGCTTCAAATTAAACAAAATTGTCCAAATTGTAGAAACAATATCACAGAACAACATGAAATTGAATTATTTGGACAAAAAATTTCACCAGAATTTGAAGAATTTGAAGAATTTGAAGAATTTGTTGGAAGAGTAATTCCTATGATTGAAAGAATTGATAATCGTCCTGAATTTATGGAACCAATTTTTTGGGTAGCACCTCGTCATCGTCAAAGACGTAATGCTCGCCAATGGCGTGCCGCAATCATCATTCTGGAACCAACTAATACACCAGTTCAATCAAGACCATCAACCGCATAATTTTTTTATTTTACTTACTTACTTTAATATATAAATTTATAATCGGGACTGATTTTCGTATTCTTATTCAACTTTACGTATCAATAAAAATGAAAGAAAACGAAAGTAAATCAAAAAAAACAATTTTAATTTCTTTTTTATAACCAGTCCATAATTTATTTTCCGTCTTTTGATATTAGTATGTTAAAACCAGAAAAGTATAATCCATTTTTATATATACCTTATGGCGTATTTATATATATAAATTACTCGAATTTATATGTATAAACGAAAATTAAAATCGATTTTTTAACTACCTATACTCAGGTACAAAACACTATCTGCTGGACCATCTGTTGAGACATAATTGCTCGATTGAGAAAATTCCGTGAAGACACTATCGTGTCTACAGAATTTGAAGAGGCAGAGCTCATAACTTTTGAGCAAATTTATACTTATGTAGAGGATTCAGTTCTTCCCCCTCTAATATTCTTGAAATTTAGAGGCGAGATGGAGAAGCGGGTTCCCACAGTTATTTTCATTTTCTCTTTATTTTACAGCCGAACATTGGTCAAACTCCTTGGAGTTTTCGACTATCTGCTTTAGGCGCAGGTGTTCTCGTGATGAAAATCATGAATTTGTAAATTGCCTTAAAAGAAGAAGATGTGAAATCGCAAAAACAAAGTATAAAGGTTATGTGTAGAGTACCTCCAAAAAAAACAAAAAAAAAAAAACAAAAAACCTTTAATTAAATTCGGGACTGGAAAATTTCTAACATTTTTTAGATTTACATTTAATAATTTGTGGCAATCCGTTTTTAAGTTTTTTTCCTGAATATCTATATCCTTTTTGTAATCTTCCAGCATTTCCACCAGTTTGTATAATACCTTGATGCTTTCTTACTTTTTTTACTTTTTTACCTCCTAAGATAGCACACATGTTACCTACACAGCCTGTATTTTTCTTATTATTATTTTCATTACTTTTGTTTTCTACTTGTTGGGTTTTCTCTTGTAAAATTTTTTGTATTTGTATTAAGGTCCGATCCCAATCTTCATCAATATCCTTATCTTGTTTTTTAATTTTATCTATATGAGCTTTTATATATGATATTACTTCTTTGTCTTTATATATCCTACTCGATATTTTCATTATTCCTACCACTAAATTTTTAAATTGCCTCGTTATAAATTTAGTTCTGTCGTCATCTTTCTCCCAATTAAACATAACAGTTAAATGAGTCCACATATGTTTAGGATTATCAAAATATCTTCCATATTTACCCCAAAGTAGTGCTAATAGATAGGAAACGTGTTGACAAATACCATGTTGGGTATAGCCGAACATACCATGCCAAGAGGATGTAATTACATTATGTAAATCTGGATTTATATCATTTGGACTTATCCAATGAATATCATCTTCAATTACACACTTTTCATTCATTTCATTGTCAAAAGCATATTTTTTTCTAAGATTGTCAACCATAAGTCTAATAAGTGCTTTCACATGTGTAACAATACTTTCATTTGGATCATAATAAGAACATTGGAGATGTATTTTTTTATCATCTTTTTTTACTGGTGTAAAAAATATAAGATTTGAGTGATTTATCTCAAAACTAGTAATTTCTGGTGAGATCTCACTGACTGGCCCAGTATGATATTTTAAATTAGAAACATAAAAAAACCCGGTTGGTTTTGTTGGACTTCGCATTGAATTAAATGCACAAATTCCAATTTTTTTTTGCCATTCATCTTTCACATCAACACTATTTATATAGTCCCGAATTAAATAATCTAAATAAATTTCGGGTCTATTTCTAAAAACATTCTTTCTATTTAACATAAAAGCATATACATTATCTCTATTTAGTTTTTCATCTGGTTTATCTTTAATGATATTCCAATAATTTGGGTCGTCTATTTTTATTTTTTCCTTATTCTTCAAGTAATTCCATTTTTTATCCCAGTTAATTTCTCTCAACCCCGATATCTTATCCCATGATGAATCCCACTTAATATTATTTGGATACTTTATTAAATCCTTATTTTTACTAATGGCTTCCATATAACAAACACCTCCTTTTAGGTCATCTAGACTAGGAATTACTTTAAATTGTCCTTTTCCTATGAATGATACATCACAAAATATTTTTTCTATCATATCTACGAATACTTGCCATGTACTCTGGATATATATTTTTTCATGTGAAATGTTTCCGAATCGATCGAAAAGAGCACTACTATACCACGTTTCAATTTCTTCCTCTGGTATGTCTTGGGTAAGAATATTAGAAAATTTCTGATTATTGTTTATTGAATCAGATAATGTTCCTCCAACTCCAAATGCTTTAAACCAAAACTCCTTAGCCAAGTTGTTTTTTTCATCTGACCATCCATTTAAATTTGGGTATAAAGAATCGGATCTACGGGATTCATTGATTATGTTTCCTAATTCAGTGACTTCCCTCACTGAATTTTCATAAACAAAGGTGGAGATCTTCACGGATTTACAATATGTATTCCATTTTTTTTCTTCTTTTCTATATTTATCGAAAACCTTATTACTATTTTTTGAAATTACTGGATTAGAACTATATTTTGATAATTCAGTTTGTAAGTTAGAATTTAATGCATGATAAATTGTACATTTTTTTTGTCCACAAAACTGTCCGCAAAACTTATCGTTCACCATTTCCGCAATTTTATCTTTTTCTTTTTTGTTTGTTATTTCCTTAGATAAATTTGTAATAAGTTTAAGTTTATGTTTTTCTTTTTGTCCTATCTTTTTGCGTCCTAAAGACAAATCTCTGTAAAAAGATATTACACTTTGATCAATTCGTGAAGCAAAAGACTCCATTTTCTTTCTAGTATCAGAATTCTTTCTATCCTGTTTCTGTTTATTAACTCTTTTTATGTGTGCTCTATCTTTCTTTAGAGATTCTATTTTATCTATATGTGGCTTTATTTGTTTAGCCACTATGATTTCAAGATGTTTAATCTCTTCATCAATGTCTTTATTATTATTTTTGTTTAAGAATTTTTTATTCTTGTCTGTTATTGTTTCATTTTGCTTTATTTGCCTCAGTTTATTTTTTATTAAATGTAATTTTCTCAACTTTCGTTGTTCGGATGTCTTATTGTTCTTATATTTCTTCAGATTTTCGATTGGTTTTGTTTTTTTCTCTTTTTCCTTTTCTCTTTTACAAACAGAATCATCTTTTTCTTTACACTCATCATAAGATGTTACCAAACGAATTCCTTTTTTAGGCATAATAATATATCTATAACAGAGATAATAAAAAATATCAGTCCCTTAAATATGTATGGTTCGGGTTATTTACGAGGAAAATCTTCTAAAAAGAATAATCGGTAAGATAACCATATAAGTTTGACGCACTTATAAACACGGTAAAACTTTTAGCTTGGGCGCATTAACCGGGTGATACATCTCCCGGGAACAGATCAAAAAAATCACTCATGGTTTTTTTTTCGGTGTGTGACTTCTTTTCTTTCCATCACTCATCGTTTTTTTTTTCTTTAAATATTCAGTCCTTTTCTTTTTCTTTTTTTTTTTTCGGTGTGTGACTTCTTTTCTTTCCATCACTCACTGGTTCAACTTCAACCAGCGTGCCTGCATGACCACCAAGAACTTCTCTATGTCTCGTTGGAGGATGTCGTCTCGGATGTCGTCTCGGACCTTCTTTGTCCCCTTCTCCAGATTGTCCGCATCCACCTCCATGTTCACATTCCGCACGATCTCCGCGCGTTTTTGTCTCCTCCTCGCGCGTTTTTGTCTTATCCTCGCCCATTGCTCCGGCGTCGGCTTCAACTCCTCGGATGGCGTTGTCATGCACAAGCCCATTGTTGGTGTGGACTTTGTTTTTTCTTCTCTGTTTTTTTCTGATTTGTATGTAGGTATCAAATAAATCGTTTTTTTATATAAAAAAATATCAGTCCATAATTTATTTTCCAACATTATAAAACGAAAACTAAAATTGAAGTAACTATAATTTAGTTGTATAAAGTTGAACTTATAATATCTCTGATAAGCATTAATGGTACTTTATTAATAATTAATATTAATAATTATTAATAAATCTCAATATGTAGAGTTATTATAGATTCTCTCCATTATACTTAAGTATAATGAAAACATGTTAATATTATAATAAGAGTATTAAACACTTTGATGATATTTCTTTTTTTAATGTTTCTGTTTTTTAATTTAAGTTTATAAATTAAAAATAAAGATGATAGAAAGATTAAAAATATTAAACCAGTCCATAATTTATTTTATGTGGGTTTTTAATTTTTCTATCATTTTTATTTTAAAATGATAGAAAAATTAAAAGAGAGAAAGTAGAGGTTTAGAACATATCTTTCAACTTTTTTTATATATTAGGCTCTAATAAAATTAGAGAAAAGTAGAAATAATTTCTACAACTTAAATGAATAACTACTTATTTAGTAGCATTAGTTAAATATTCTAAAAATCAATTTTAAATTTTGTTTTTAAAGCCAGTCCGTAATTAATATGTAGGTAAATAGACTCAATGTAATATAATAAAATAAAATAAAACAAATCATTGTCTAAGTGGATTCTTCTACAGTGTACCTACTCTTCAAACCAATATAATATTGTCTGGGCTTATCATTGTTTATGAGGGACGTAGCTCCGCCTCAGAAAAAAATAGGGCATCTCGATTTTAAAAATCAATAATCCTATCTTTCACGTTATACAGTTTTTCTCTGTCTTTGTCATTTAAATGGTATTTAAATTGCAAAGTTTTTCCTGAAGAATTTCGTCAGCAAATTTCCCCATCAATATTTCTACCTCCTTTTCCTCCTGTTCCGTTAATTTTCGTGGCAGAATTGATTCTGGTAAAATCATTGGTTGAGTTGATGATATACATGAACCCATTGTTGATATTTGTTTGCTTGCTTGCTTGTTTGCGAATGTTTACTACGTAAATATCTAAAAAATCAATTTTAATATTAAAAATGATTTTATTTATTATTATTTAATAATGCCACATTTTTTTAGAAAACCAAAGTATCGACGAAGAAGAATTTATAATAGACATAATAGATTACCAATTAAAAAAAATTTTTTCAATATATTTAAGTCCGGAACTATTATCTATCCGTTAAATTCTAATATTCAATAATTTTCCGATAAATATTATTTTTATTAAAATTTCTTTTCAAATTTTTTAGAATGTGTTTGACACAATATTCGTCAACTGTTATTGGATTATGGTATTCTGATAAATAATTCTTAGTATGTCTCTGACAATGATCACATAAAGAAATTTTTGTATTTTTATATTGACATTCGTGGCTTGTAATGGCACAGCATTTGATACAAGGGAAATTCCAACCCTCAGCAGGACAATTTCCTCCAAATTCAACATATTTTTCAACTGGTGTTTTTGGTTTTTGAATATATTTTGTATTAAGATTCATTTTTTCGAATAAAGAACTAGAATATTCAATTTCTTTCGAAGATGATTTATTTGCATTCATTAATAGTGTATTTATATTTAATTTAATCAATATATTATAAATTTATTAATTATCGTTAAAATCAATTTTAATTAAAACATTTATTCTTTATTTTTTATAAAGAATAAAAATATTTATAAATTATATACACAATGCCGCGTAAACATCAAGGAATTAATCAAACAACTGGAAAATTAAACAAAGGATATAAATATGGTAAAAAATTAAAATCTGGTTTAAGACAAGTCGTTAAAGTTTCTAAAAAAACAAAATCAAAACCAGCACGACGAAGACAAATTGGTGGAATACCACCTACCGCATATCAATTACAATTTATTAGAGTCCGTAATGCTAAATTGTCTGATGATTTTAACAATACTAAAGACAAAATCAAAAAATTACAAGAAAATTTAAAAAAACTTATTAAAAATGGAAAAAATGCTAATTTTAATGTTTTTTTAAAAACATTAAAACCAGATAATGAAGAGGATAGAAAAAAAATTGTTGAAATTGTCGATGAAAATGATAAAAAAGGATTTGGAGCACCAACAAATTATGGAAAAATACGACCAGAAATTATTAAACTTTTAAAATACGGTATTAATAAATTATCAATTGAATTTGAAATGTTTCAATTTTTATCACAAGAAGATGTACTGTATAAAGACTTTATGCAGTTATCAGAATCGAGGGAAAAAGAATTAGAAGATTTAAAAAAAATTCAACCTAATAAGCAGAAGTAACTTTAGAACAACCTGAAGAAGAAGAAGAACCAATCTCAAAAGTACCAATTTTCATTATATATTTTTATTATTAGGCGTTGGACGGATTGGTGTAATAAGAATATAATACATAAATAATTTATAAAATGAAAGAATTAATTTCTATATCACCAATTGATGGAAGATATTACTCAAAAGTAAAAAATTTAAGTAATTATTTTTCAGAGTATGCTTATTTTAAATACAGATTACATATTGAAGTTTCTTATTTTTTAAAATTAATGAAAACTTTAAAACTTTCAAATTTTGAAAAAATTTTTGATGTAGAAGATAAATTTACAAATTTAGTAAAAAACTTTTCTATTGAAGATGCTCAAAAAATAAAAGATATTGAAAAAATTACTAATCATGATGTTAAAGCAGTTGAATATTTTTTTAAAGACAAAATGAAAGAATGGGATTTAACGGAATTTTCGGAATTCGTTCATTTTGCTCTAACTTCGCAAGACATTAATACCAGTGCTATTATGCTTCCACTTCAAGAATGTTTCAAGGAAGAAATATGTCCTTTATTAAGGGAATTAAATCAACTCTTGAATAAAAGAATTGAAGAATGGTATAATATTCCAATTCTTTGCCGAACTCACGGACAACCAGCTGTTCCATCGACTATGGGAAAGGAATTCAAAGTCTTTTTGTATCGTTTAGAACAACAAACAAAAGAAGAAATTAAATTATTCACTAAATTTGGAGGGGCTGTTGGCAGTTTCAACGCTCACCATTATGCTTACCCGAATATTGATTGGGTTAAATTTGCCGATGAATATATATCAGAAATTGGATTAGTAAGAAGTAAATATACAACTCAAATAGAAAATTACGATAGTTTATCAAAAGTTTTAGACAATTTGAAACGAGTTAATACTATTTTGCTTGACATGTGTCAAGATACGTGGTTATATATTTCATTTGATTACTTTAAATTAAAAATTAAT
>Ga0257107_1000090_pt1 | contig 31968 bp, 28 predicted proteins | sample LP_taG_2_FD_190178 | JGI IMG/M metagenome (GOLD analysis project Ga0257107, IMG submission 190178) | Marine microbial communities from Northeast Subartic Pacific Ocean, Canada - LP_J_2011_P26_500m | ecosystem: Environmental > Aquatic > Marine > Oceanic | place: Canada: Northeast Subartic Pacific...
TCGCCTTTCTTTGGGGGCTCAAACTTTTAATAACCAATTACTTAGTAAGCTTGGTAGAATTCATACTTCGGAAGAAATATATACATCTTTTGAAATGGCTAAAAAGGCAGATTTTGATAATATCAATATTGATCTAATGTTTGGTTTGCCATCACAAAACGTAGCAGATGCACTTTATGACATTCGCGAACTCGTTCAATTAAATCCAAGTCATGCTTCATATTATCATTTAACAATTGAACCAAATACAGTGTTTTGGAACAAACCACCAGATGATATTCCTGGAGAAGATGAGATTTATGTAATTGAAAGGGAATGTCATAAAGAGATTCAAAAAGCCGGTTATAAACAATACGAGATTTCAGCATTCTCAAAGAAGGGATATGAATGCAAGCATAATATTAATTATTGGTCTTACGGTGATTATATAGGTATTGGCGCGGGTGCTCATGGAAAATTGACTGATAGTTCAAAACGTATATGGCGCTATCATAAACCTTCCAATCCACTTTCATACATAAATGATATTAAAAAAATTAGTTTTTTAGATATTTCTTATCAGTTAGATCAAGAAAATATCATTTTTGAGTTTATGTTGAATGCATTACGATTAAATGCTGGATTCTCAATTAATAATTTTGAAAAAAGAACAGGATTATCCTATAAGTTGGTAAAAAATGCTCTAGAGTCATCTCGAGAAAGTGGCATGCTTAGACAAACCAAGAATAAATTTTGGATACCCACTAGCCTAGGATTTAGGTTTTTGAATGATCTTCAAGCAGTGTTTTTGCCTTCATAAAGCGCAGTATAGAGCAGTAAATAAGCGCCAAAAAATTGTATCTTCAGAGATAGTTTTATACACACAATTGATTTTTTAATAAAATTTTTTTAATAAAAGAATAGAATTGGACCTGCAATATTTATAATTTTTTGTAACTAATTGAAAAACAAAAGTATTTTAAATTTGTGCATAAAATAGACAGTTTAGTAACATCTCTTAAATATTACCAACTTAGCGCATTCACTCAATTTTCGTCCACAGCTTTATCCACAGTTTTTGTGGATAATTTTAATGTTATAATTCATGGCTTGCGACAAGCATGACTTAGCTATATCCTACTTCACACTTCGATACTTATTTTGATTGGTAAATATCCTGATGAAAGCAGATCTCCATCCAAACTATAATGAAATTAAGGTTACGTGTAGTTGCGGGAACGAGTTTACTACTCGTTCAACTCTTAAAGAAGATCTTACAATTGAAGTATGCTCGCAATGCCATCCTTTTTACACAGGGCAACAAAAAATATTAGATACTGCCGGAAGGGTAGACAAATTCCGACGCAAATATGGAAGGAGCTAGATTTGTAACTTCAACAATTACTTGTTGATGGTTGGTTTAATGACCTTATCCATTTAATAATAAGGCAATCATTTGTGCTGCTCAGTACAACATTAAGGCTCGAATAAAAAATTATTTTAAGGCTGTGAAATGACTGAAAAAGTGTGTTCTCTAACAACTCCAGATAGTGAAGAGGAAATTGAATTACCACTATATGAAGGTTCATTAGGCCCTATGGGACTTGATATCAGTCAACTTTATAATCAAACGGGTATATTTACTTATGATCCCGGATATGTTTCCACCGGCAGTTGCAATAGTAAAATCACATTTGTTGATGGCAAAAAAGGTATTCTCTTATATCGCGGATATCCTGTTAAGCAACTTGCAGAGCGCTCGAGCTTTCTCGAAGTTTCCTATCTTTTGTTGAATGGAGAATTACCAACAAAACAGCTTCTTGAAGAATTTACATTATCTATCAATCAGCACAAGATGTTACATAATGGCATGTTAGATTTTTTTCAAGGTTTTCACCACGATACACATCCAATGGCGATGTTATTAGCAGCAGTTGGATCAATGTCTGCCTACTATCATGACACAATGGGTTCGAACGATGATGGAGCAGGGGAGATTTTTGCACATCGTATAGTTGCAAAAATACCGACCATTGCAGCTGCTGCTTACAAGATAACTAAAAAAGAATCTTTTGTTCAACCAAACATGTCTCTAGGCTATTGTGAAAATGTTTTGCATATGTTTTTTTCACTTCCTGATAAGCCATCTACAATAGATCCATTAGCAGCTAAAGCACTCGATCTTTTATTTATTCTGCATGCAGATCATGAGCAGAATTGTTCTACATCAACTGTTCGTATGGCAGGTAGCTCTGGCACGAATCCATATTCAGCTATTGCTGCTGGAATATCAGCACTCTGGGGACCTGCTCATGGAGGAGCAAATGAGGCGGTGCTGAACATGCTTGAGGAAATAGGTCATTCGGCAAACATTAAAAAATATATAGCTAAAGCCAAAGATAGAGATGATGCATTTCGACTAATGGGTTTTGGGCACCGCGTATATAAGAATTTTGATCCGAGGGCTAAGATAATCCGTGAAATGTGTCATCAATTACTACAAAAATATAATGATAAAAATGCACCACTATTTGAGCTTGCTTTAGAGCTTGAAGAAGTGGCACTAAAAGATGAATATTTTATTGAAAAAAATTTGTATCCTAATGTTGATTTTTATTCGGGTATTATATACCGAACTCTAGGGATTCCCGCATCTATGCTTACAGTTATGTTTGCCATTGCTAGAACAGTTGGTTGGGCTGCACACTGGAAAGAAATGGTTGAAGATAATCATGTTCGAATAAGCAGACCACGGCAACTTTATACGGGTCCAAAACAACGTGATTTTGTAATGCTCGATGAACGTTTGTAGAGAAATTTTCAGTGGGAAATTTTGGTGCTGAAAATATCTCTTATTTCTTTCCTATCCTTGCAAGTAGGCACGTGATCTTCTCGGAATATTTCAAACATAATATCCTTAATATCTGTTGAAGCGTCAGCCGGGCATCCTGTAATTCGTGAAATACTTACTGAAATCATTCCTTTCGGCATAGGTAACTGGTAATCACTTGTACCGTTCCAGGCATTACGTACTGCCTCAATCCAGATTGGCAAGGCTGTTCTAGATCCTTGTTCGCCAGAGCCAAGCGGTTTATTATCATCATTACCAACCCATACCACAGTAGATATATTTCCGCTAAAACCAGCAAACCATGTATCACGCCTATCGTTTGTTGTGCCAGTTTTTCCAGATAAGTTTCGTTTTCTTCCAAGGACGCGCCAAGCACGAACGCCAGTTCCTCGTCTAATGACATCACGCATTATGTCTCTCATAAGGAATGCATTTTGTTCGGAAATGATTCGCTTAGCTAACTTAATGTCTTGATATAGTTCTGGGGCTTGATTAGCATCTGGTTGATAAGTTTCAGCAACTTCAGACATTTTACTTAGTGAAATGTACATTTTTTCATCACTATCTTGAATAAATGAATTTTTATCCATTTCAGATTCTAATATTTTTTTATGATCTGGAGTCAATTCGCATTTTTGACAAACTACAGGAGCATCATTACGATATATGACTTCATCATCTATATTTCTAATATGATCTATAATATGGGGTTTAACAATATATCCTCCATTAGCGAAAACAGCATATGCTTGCGCCATATCCAGAGGCGTCGCACTTCCAGCCCCCAATGCAAGACCACCATTTAAGGGTAGGGAATCTTTTTTAAATCCAAAGGATTGAATATGATTTATTGCATTTGTAATTCCAGTATTATCAAGCAGAAGCCTTACTGATGCGAGATTTAGAGAACGTACGAGAGCCTCCCTTAGTCGTTGTTCCCCATAAAAACGCCCAGTATAATTTGAGGGGCGCCAATCTTTTTCTAACTCTGAAGAGGGGAGCACTACTGGCGCATCAAGTATTATTGTCGCTGCTGTATTTCCTTGTTCAAGAGCAGCTGAATAAATAAATGGCTTGAATGCTGACCCAGGTTGACGACTACCTTGCGTAACATGGTTAAATTTATTAAGGCTATAGTCGAAACCGCCTGAAAGGCTTGTTATAGCGCCATCATATGGGTCAATTGATACTACCGCGCCTTGTGCAATCGGTAACTGTGCAAGAGCATATCCACCGATTGTTATAGGCATTATATAGATTACATCACCTACCGTTAGGACATCTTCTATTGTTTTAGGACTAGGTCCGATGCTTTGTCCGTCTATATATGGTTTTGCCCAACGAATAGTATTCCATAACAATGATGATTGTTCTCCGGAGCGTAAAATAATATTAGCAGAATTATCAGGATTTAATTTTGTGACTACGGCGACTTCTAATACATTAGGATTAGGGTATCTTTCCATTTCAAGCAGTAGATCCGTTAAAGAAAATTGTTGTAAATTGTTTGCTGAGTTTTCAATTTTTCCTATTGGGCCGCGATAACCATGACGCTGAGTATACTCAAGTAATCCTTTTTGTAGCCCGTAGTTTGAATCTCTTTGGATGTCAGAATCTATAGTGGTAAAAACTTTAAAACCTTCTCTTGTGACTTTTCCGCCGTATTTATTAATCATTTCAATGCGTACCATTTCCGCTACATATGGAGCTGATAATTCATTAGATGTTCCATGGAGCTTTGATATTAGTGGTGAGTCTTTTGAGGCTTTGTAAGATTCTTCATCTATAAAATTAAGGTCATACATCCTATTTAGAACATAACCGCGCCTAATACGTGCAAGCACAGAATTACGAACAGGATTGTAATTCGATGGAGCTGGTAAAACACCAGCCAGAGTTGCTGCTTCAGAAAGGCTTATATCTTGTATATTTTTACCAAAAAAAACTTGCGCAGCCGCTGCTACACCGTATGCTCGTTGGCCAAAATATACTTTATTTGCGTAGAATGTCATTATTTCCTTTTTTGTAAATTCTTGTTCAATCTTGTAGGCGAGAAATGCTTCAAGAACTTTTCGTGTGAACATAACTTTACGGTTTAAAAAATATTCACGAGCAAGTTGTTGAGTGAGCGTACTACCACCTCCGCTAATACGGCCAGTAGAAATCATACGAAACGCTGCTCTAAGGATGCCTCTATAATCTATTCCAGAATGATTAAAGAAACGTTGGTCTTCAGCGGCCACGAAAGCATTGATAAGGTGTTGAGGCATGTCTTCATAGGAGATGTTAATTCGTTTTCGAACACCAACTTCGTCTATAAGCCTTCCGTCTCTACTATAAATTCTTAGAGGTGTTTCTAAAGGAATTTCTCTAATTCTCTCCGCATTAGGTAGACTGGGTTCTACAAAGAAATAGGCGGAGAAAATTACCATTAATAAAGTAATTATTGAGACTATGCTTAATCCGAAAAAGAGCATGACTCTTGATTGCCATTTTATTTTATAATTTTTTTCGTATTGAAACATAATGAAAAACTTAACCTGCCATACAAAATTGTTTTAAGTTTATATAAAACTTTTTTGTTATATATTTTTAAACTAAAATAGTTTTTGATCAAAATTGCACATAACTGATTTGTTCTATAGCATTTTAATTACAAAAGTGTAGATAAGATTCTAAATGTTCGGTATTTACTTAACAATTTTTTTCAATCTCTAACCGTTAGATTATACAAATTTTTATATTTAGATGAATTGTCAAGGAAACTATTTTTTAATTGGTCCAATGGGAGCTGGAAAAACTTCTGTTGGTCGTCATTTAGCTGAACTCATCAAACTTGATTTTGTTGATAGTGACACAGAGATAGAAGCTCGTACTGGTGTGGATATAGCTTATATTTTTGAAAAGGAAGGCGAGGAAGGATTTAGGCGTCGAGAAAAAAAGATAATTGATGAAATTTCATCTAGAGAAGGCGTGGTGCTTGCAACTGGCGGTGGAGCAATTATGGATGTTGAAAACCGAAAAAATTTAAGCTCCAGAGGATATGTAATATATTTATATACCAACGTAAAAAAACAAGTAGAACGTGTAAAAAAAGGCCGTGAAAGACCCTTGTTAACCAATAAAGATCCGGAAAAAATTCTTAAAGATTTAATGGAAGTCAGAGATCCACTTTACCGTGAAATTGCAGAATGTGTTATTACAACCAATGGCCGACATATTAATAGCATTGCAAAAGAAATTTTTGATACATTGAAGTGAATATTCCTATTTATATTGCGGTTAATATTTAGGAAGCTCGTATAATTTTTAAAAAATAATTTTATAAGGATATAAGGTGACGAACCTGCAAACAATTGAAGTTGATTTAGGCAAAAAAAGTTATCCAATCATGGTTGGAGATGGGTATTTATCGAATAGATACCAGCTATCGCCGTACATAGATGGCCATGATTGTATGATTGTTACTAACGAAACGATAGCCCCGATATATTTGAAACTCTTCTTAGACAATATAGAAGATAAAGTCATAAATACGGTGATTTTACCTGACGGGGAAGAGCATAAAACCATACAAAGCGCCCAAATTGTTTTAGATAAACTCGTTGAGTGTGGAGCTAATCGTGACACAACTATTATTGCTTTGGGAGGTGGAGTAATAGGTGATATCGCTGGTTTTTCAGCGGCTTGTTACATGCGAGGTCTTCCTTTTATCCAAATCCCTACAACTTTTCTTTCTCAAGTTGATGCTTCAGTTGGTGGAAAAACTGGAGTTAATCATGAAGGAGGAAAAAATTTAATCGGGGCATTTCATCAACCCAAGATGGTCCTTATCGATATTGCTTTTTTGGAGACATTGTCTGACCGTCACTTCCGAGGTGGTTTTTCAGAAGTCATTAAACATGGCGCTATTGCTGATGCGAAATATTTCTCATGGTTGGAAGAAAATATTGACAATCTTTTGAAAAAAAATGCCGAAAAATTGATAGAAGCAATTACCAGATCTTGCAAAATCAAAGCATCAATAATCAGTCGAGACGAATATGATATAGGTGTGAGATCACTGCTTAATTTTGGGCATACTTTTGGTCATGCGATTGAAAAATGCTTAGGTTATGGTCAATGGCTCCATGGTGAGGCTATTGCTGCGGGCATGCTAATGGCCGCAAGACTAAGCGCGCTTAGCAATGAGGATCTGGCACGCTTGAAAAATTTACTGACATCTGTGGGATTACCAACAACTCAAACGGAAATTCAAGCCGAAAAATTATTTGAAGCTATGAAGCTAGATAAAAAAATACAAGCTAAAAAACTACGCTTTATTCTTCTTAAATCAATAGGTGAAGGTTATATAGATGAAGATGTATCTGATGTCTCAGTTATGGAGGTATTGAATTATTCAGATATCTAATTCCACATTGGATTTTCATCAATTAGCTCCTTTTGCAGCTCATGACACATTATCTCGCGGCCGAAGATATCAAGAATCTAAACCTGAATATAGAACTGAATATCAAAGAGATAGAGATAGAGTAATTCATTCAACAGCTTTTCGTAGACTTGTTTATAAGACACAAGTGTTTGTTAATCACGAAGGCGATTTGTATAGGTCACGTTTAACCCATTCATTGGAAGTGGCTCAGATCGCTCGAACCATTGCATGCGCTCTTTATTTAAATGAAACACTCGTTGAAGCCATCGCATTAGCGCATGATTTGGGACATACTCCATTTGGCCATGCAGGCCAAGACTCGCTGAATGACTGTATGAAAGAATATGGAGGATTTGAGCATAATCTTCAATCTCTGAGAGTTGTTGATGAGCTCGAAGTCAAATATGCAGAGTTTTCAGGACTTAATCTTTCTTTTGAAACTAGAGAAGGAATCCTTAAACATTGTTCAATCAAGAATGCGAGAGAATTAGGAGATGTTGGAGAAAGATTTTTAAAAGGAGAGCAGTTTAGTCTCGAGGCTCAAGTGGCAAATATTGCTGATGCAATAGCATACAATAATCATGATGTTGATGATGGTTTACGCTCTGGGTTTATCTCTATCGACCAATTGCGAGAACAACAATTATTTCAGAAGTATTACGAAGAAACATTAAAGCAATACAGTAAAATCGAAAACCGTCAATTAAGATATGAAACAATTAGACGTATGATTAATGCACTGGTTAATGACTTAATAAAGACGACTAACAACCGACTCAAAGAATTAAATTTAGAATCTATTGATGCAGTAAGGCAACATTCATCTCCGATAGCGGGTTTTAGTGATGCAATGCTAGAACAGCATATTGAGCTTAAGAGCTTCCTAATGAAGAATCTGTATCGGCATGAGAAAGTTTTAGAAATGACCGGTCAGGCAAAGGCAGTGATTAAATTACTTTTTAAACAATATATGGAACATCCCAAAAAAATGCCTGAAGAGTTTTATCAAAAAGCGTTAATGTGTAAATATAAAAATAAGGCAAGAATAGTAGCAGACTATATTTCGGGAATGACTGATCGGTTTGCTATTCATGAGCATAAACGATTAGCATAGATATAAATATATTTTATTAGAATTGATAACATATAAATGTATTGTCTTGAACGGGGTCTAGTACAAAGTGAACAAGTTAATTTCCTCAAATGATCGACTGATTTTCGCAATGGATGTATCTGATTGCGAGCGAGCTCGAAAAATTGTCGAAGAATTAGGGGATGCGGTTAGTTTTTATAAACTTGGCTTAGAACTCATGATGACAGGAGAATATTTTCAATTTGTGGATTGGATGTTGAGTAAAGACAAAAAGGTTTTCGCTGACCTTAAATTTTTTGACATACCAACAACCGTTGGAGCTTCGATTAAACAGCTACAGAATTGTGGCATTAGTTTTGTAACAGTTCATGGAAATCAAGCAATAATGGAGGCAGCAGCTGAAAACAAAGGTGCTACTTTAAAAGTTTTAGCTGTCACTGTCCTGACAAGCTTAGATAGAGGGGATTTAAATGACCTTGGTTTTGATTGTGACGTTGATGCCTTGGTGTTATCACGTGCACGAAGGGCACTAGAATGCGGCTGCGATGGCGTTGTTTCATCTGGCATGGAAGTTACACAATTAAGAGAATATATTGATTCAAAACTCTTGGTTGTTACACCTGGCATTAGACCCGTTGAAAATAAAATTATGGGAGATCAAAAGCGAGTAGTTAGCGTTGAAGAGGCATTTAAGAATGGAGCAGATTACATTGTTGTGGGTCGCCCAATTAGAGATGCTCAAAATCCACGAATGATGGCTGAATCCATTCAGAAAACGATTTCAACATTATTTTAATTAACCGACATCGTTCACAAATCTGATAATCGATATAGTTACGATTAATCGTCTCTAAGAGCTCGTCTCAGGATTTTACCTACATTTGTTTTTGGTAATTCTTGTTTGAAAACTATTTTCTTGGGGATTTTATATGGCGTAAGGTTTTTCCTGCAGTAATTGATAATATCTTCTTCGGTGATAGATTCGTTATTTCTCACAACAAAAAGTTTTATTGCTTCACCAGATTTCTCAGAAGGCATTCCAATTGCTGCTGTTTCTAGAATCCCTTCCATATTGGCAACCACACCTTCAATTTCATTTGGAAACACGTTAAAACCCGAAACAATAATCATATCTTTTTTGCGGTCCTCAATAAAAACAAATCCTTTTTCATCCATGCGACCGATATCACCGGTTCGAAACCAGCCATCATCAAACATTGCTTTTTTTGTTTCTTCTGGGTTATTCCAGTATCCGACCATGACCTGTGGCCCTCGAATACATATCTCGCCCGGTTTTCCCAGTTCAATATCATTGCCATTATCATCGCAAATCCGAATTTCCGTTGATGATATTGGCAATCCAATAGAGCCAGTGAATGTTTCTGCTTCTAAAGGATTTACGACTGCAGCCGGAGAGGTTTCCGTTAGTCCATAAGCTTGAATTATCGGCTGGCCAGTAATTTTTTCCCATTTTTTAGAAACCGCTTCTTGGATCGCCATGCCTCCTCCAATTGATAGTCGAAGTGCACTAAAATCTAGATCTTCAAATCCAGGTGTATTGAGTAAGGATGCAAAAAGTGTGTTAACGCCAGTAATATAAACAAATTTATGTTTTGATAATTCTTTAACAAAGCCAGGAAAATCTCGTGGATTTGTAATAAGAATATTTTCTCCTCCATCTAGCATCATTGCTAAGCAGTTACTTTGAAGTGAGAATATGTGGTACAGAGGTAGGGCAGTGATAGCAATTATGATTTCGTCATCATCAAATGCACCAGCCTGCCATGCTTTTGACTGGTGAATATTAAATAACATATTCCGATGACTAATCATGGCTCCTTTGGAAAGTCCTGTTGTTCCACCGGTATATTGCAAGAAAGCGATATCACCATAACCAATATTGATGGCTTCAAGTTCTGAATTATTTCCCTTTATTAGGGACTCTTTAAAGGAAATACAGTCTGAGAAAGAATAACGCGGCACAACTTTTTTGATGTATCGCAAAACAAAATTAACAATGAAATTTTTTGGAAAATCTAACATGTCCCCAATACCAGTTAGCACAATGTGATTAATGTTCGTATCACTTATTATTTCTTCAAGAGTAGCTGCAAAATTATCTAGAATAATGATGCATGTCGCTCCAGAATCAGACAGTTGATGCTTTAATTCCCGGGGTGTGTAGAGTGGATTAACATTTACCACTACTAATCCAGCTCTTAAAATTCCACACATTGCTACGGGATATTGAATAATGTTTGGCAACATAATCGCTACCCGTTCTCCCTTTGTTAACCCCAAAGTTTTTTGTAAGTAACATGCGAATTGCATAGAAAGTTTATCAAGCTCCTGAAATGTAATGGAAGTGCCCATATTGGAATATGCTTTACGATCTGCATATTTAATTAGACAAGCGTCAATCATTTGGGTAATTGATAGGTAATCAGGAGTTGAAATTGCTTCAGGAACTCCTTCGGGATATGAGTTGAGCCATGGTTTTTCCATTCTTTATTCTCTTTATTGGGTAGTAAGTGTTTTGCCTTTATTGATTATGCTTTGGATAGCTGGCCAGATATTTTCGAGTAACTTAGGCTGAGCAGCCGCATTAGGATGTATCCCATCATTTTGCATTAAATTACTATTTTGAGCGACCCCATCCATGAAAAATTCTATCCATGGAACTGATAATTCATGTGCAATTTCACGATAGATTTGTTCGAATGTGTTCATGTATCTTTGGCCATAGTTCATTGGAATACGGATTCCGAGTAATACAACGTTTGTACCATTATTTTTGCAAGTATTTATGATTCTTTCAAGATTTGCTTTTATAAGTTTTGGAGGAAATCCTCTTAATCCATCATTGCCGCCCAATTCAAGTATTAGTAATTCTGGATTGAAAGTTTTCAGTGCAATTTCTATTCGGTTAATGCCTCCCTCGGTAGTTTCTCCACTTATACTGGTATTAATCACTTGATATTCATAGTCTTCATTATTGAGTTGTTGTTGTAATAACATTGGCCATGAGTCTTCTATGTCAATCCCATAACCAGCGCTTAGACTATCTCCAAAAACTAATATGACTGGGGTATCATAGGCGCTAATATTATTAACCAAGAACAATATCAATAGGGTAAATAGAGCTCTCATGTCATTTAATAACAAAATCCTAGTTGCTGAATCGGTAACTAAACAGGTTACCAGTCCAGCGGGTGATTTGACTATACTTTCTGATATATCTTTCGCGATTCAAAGAGGAGAATCAGTTTCTATTACAGGACCCTCTGGGGCCGGGAAATCAACGTTATTGGGCTTGCTTGCAGGGCTAGATATTCCAACTTCCGGAAGAATATTTCTTAATGACAATGATTTGACCGTTTTAGATGAAGATGGCCGTGCAGGCGTACGCGCAAAAAGCGTTGGTTTTGTTTTTCAATCTTTTCATTTGGTTTCTTCTTTGAATGCCTTAGAAAATATAATGCTTCCTCTTGAGTTAAATAAACATCCTTTACCGCGGGAACGTGCAATGGAGGTACTTCAGAAAGTGGGTCTTATTGAAAGGCGACTGCATTATCCGTCACAATTATCTGGAGGTGAGAAACAACGTGTTGCAATAGCGAGAGCATTTTCTACTGAACCCTCACTGCTATTCGCGGATGAACCCACTGGTAATTTAGATACGGCCACAGGATCATCAATTATCGACATACTGTTTGAATTAAATATGAATTCAACAACTACATTAATTCTCGTAACTCATAATCAATCCATTGCCGCGAGATGTAATAGAGAAATTTGTCTTAATGCAGGTCATTTGGTTTCTAGCGAATCAATAACATAATGAATATATTTTCATACGCATTACGGATTTTTTTTCGCCAAATAAAATCTACCGAGATAATAATATTACTGGTTTCCACTACTCTTGCTGTTGCGGCACTAACGTCAGTAGGGTTTCTAACAGATCGAATGAGTAAATCAGTTAATCGACAGGCCAATGAAATTCTTGCAGCTGATGTCCGTCTTCGTACACCTGATCCCATACCTCAGTTTTGGGAAGATACCGCTAAAAGATATGGTCTTAAAACTGCTGAAACCCAAACGTTTCCAAGTGTAGTTTTTAATGGAAATCAAAGTGCATTGGCCACAATAAAGGCCGTTACTCAGAATTATCCACTAAGAGGAAAAATCCGTATTGCAAAAGAGTTGTATGCTAATGAATTTGAAATTGAAGGCATACCTGAACAAGGAAAGGTATGGGTCGACGGAACACTCATTTCTCGCCTTAATGTAAATATTGGAGATAATATTTCGGTCGGACAAACTGATCTTACAATAAGTGCAGTTTTAAAATATAGACCAGATCAATCAATTGGCTTTGCTTCTCTTGCGCCTTCTTTGTTGGTAAACATAAAAGACATTCCTAGTACCGGTCTTGTGGTAGAAGGTAGTCGTGTGAGAAATGCTTTTTTAGTTGCAGGAGAAAAGGATTCTCTCGATAAATTTTATAATATCATTGCCCCGACAATGCCTGAATCAACACGTATTCGCAATCGTGAAGAAAGTTTGGAGCGAACTCAAAATACTGCTGACCGAGCACAACGATTCCTATCTCTGACAGCTGTTATCAGCCTTCTTCTGAGCGCCGTGGCAATTGCCATGGCATCACGCCAATTTGCAAATCGCCGAATGGACATGGTAGCTCTCATGAAAAGCCTAGGCGCTAGACAGAGTTTTGTGATCGGTATTACTTGTATTCATATTTTTTTGGTGGGTGTCTTAGGTGTAATATTTGGTAGTGTTATGGGATTTACCATTGAAAAAATCCTTATTCAAATAGTTGGTGATCTTTTTTCCGCTCAGCTACCAAATCCCAGTTTAAAACCAATTTTACTTGGTGGTGGTGCTGCCATAATCTTGCTATCGGGATTTACACTTCCTTCGTTGATTCAGTTACGTAATACTTCACCTTTACGAGTACTGCGCAACGATATTACTCCACCATCGTTGTCAGTTTTTTTTATTTCTGGATGTTCACTCTTAACTCTAGGTTTTCTTTTGTACTACATTTTGGAAGATGGCTGGATGCTAATAACTGTTTTTACGGGACTTTTAGTTGTATCTGGGAGCCTTTATTTGATCGGCCTTGGTTTAGTAATGTTAATGAGTAAACTTCGCGGACAGGCAGGCGCTGCATGGCGTTACGGTCTAGCTAACATCTCAAAGAAAGGTAGTAATAGTGTCATACAGATTGTTGCTTTTGGGTTGGGGCTGACTGTCCTTTTATTATTAACATTTGTTCGCACAGATCTAATTAGGGGATGGCAGAAAACACTTGATGAGGATGCGCCCAATTATTTTTTAATAAATATTCAAACAGATCAAAGGCAGTCGATTAATAATCTCTTACTTAGCGCCAACCTTGAGGAGCTAACATTCGTTCCATTGGTAAGGGCGCGCATGACAAAAATTAATAATCAGGATGTAAAAACGTACAAATTTCCGGATGAAGAGGGTCGGTGGATGGCAAATCGTGAAGCTAATTTAACTTGGGCTACGGAATTAAGTTCATCCAACCATCTAGTTAAAGGCGAATGGTGGCCAAAAAATTATTCCGGCGTACCTTTAGTTTCATTAGAAGAAGAGGCTGCTATGGAAATGGGGGTTGATATTGGCGACCAATTAAAATTTGTCGTTGCAGGCCTTGAAATTGAAACTATTGTTTCGAATATGAGGGAAGTTAATTGGGATTCGTTCCAACCAAATTTTTTTATGGTGTTAACCCCCGGTGCATTAGATGATTTTCCCAGAACATATGTGGCGAGTACACGAGTTGAAGAACATCAAAAATCAGTTCTGCATGATATCACTCGTAATTATCCCACTGTTTCAATTATTGATTTAAATTCTATTTTGCAACAGGTAAAAAATATTATTGATAAGGCTAGCTTGGCTATTCAGGTAGTATTTTTATTTACCTTAGCTGCTGGAATCGCAGTTTTATTTGCTGTAGTAGAGTCAACGGTTGATGAACGTAGATTTGAAGGGGCATTATTAAAAACTCTTGGACTAAATCGCCGGACTATCATGCTCGGTATGTTAGCAGAATATACGGCCCTTGGTTTTGTGGCAGGGATTCTTGCTGCTTGCGGAGCATCAATTTTAGCTTGGCTAATATCTGTTTATTTTTTCGAAATTGATTATGAATTCAGTCTAGTGATCTGGGTGTACGGGCTTCTTAGCGGTATATTTTTAGTTTCTTTGAGTGGATTATTAGCTACCAAAAAAGCGATTACTGTTTCACCTTTGCATACTTTACGCCAAGGCCCTTAATAAATTTAACCCGGCAAGATCACATCAGTCTTTAAAGTGATAATTCTTGATGTTATTTATTTGAGAATATAGACTGTTTGCAGTGGTGGTTCTTTGTATTATTGAGATCTACTTTGCAGGGCGCTGATTTGTGTGTATTGCAGGCGCTAAATAAATTTGCTAAAAAGCGAACGTTTATACTCGATGAGCGTGAGCTTATCGGGTTTTTTTATGAAAAAGATTAATGATTTGATGTCTACCAAAGGTTATTTGCTTGCTGATGGAGCAACAGGAACCAATTTATTCTTAATGGGCCTTGAATCAGGCCATCCTCCAGAATTATGGAATATAGAGCATCCTGATCGTGTTTTAAAGAATCATCGTGGTTTTATCGAAGCGGGATCTGACATCATATTAACCAATACCTTCGGCGCTAATCAATACAGGTTATGCTTGCATAAAGCCGAGAATATGGTTTCCGAGCTTAATTATGAAGCTACTCAGCTAGCTTATTCAGCTATCAGCGGATGTGAAAGAGAAATTATAATAGCGGGATCAATTGGCCCTACTGGGGAAATTATGAAGCCCTTAGGCACATTGGAAAAAGATTCAGCTATTAGTGCTTTTTCTGAGCAAGCCATCGCTCTAAGAGATGGTGGTGTTGATTTAATTTGGATTGAATCTTTTTCATCTCAGCTTGAAATGCAATGCGCTATTATTGCGGCGATTCCAACTCAGTTGCCAATTTTTTGTTCATACAGTTTTGATACTCATGGTAAATCTATGATGGGTCGCGAACCAAAAGAGTTAGTGGCTTTAGTTGAAGACAATTATCCAGAGGTTGTTGGATATGGCGCTAATTGCGGTACTGGCTTGTCAGAGCTAATAGGATCCACCATTTGTTTCTCACAAGCAAGAAACGACCAATCCAAGCATATCGTTGCAAAAGCAAATTGTGGAGTACCTAAGTTCATTGATGGCAAAATTAAATACAACGGTTCACCGGAGATGATGGCCAAATATGCTTGTTATGCTAAAGATATCGGCGCGACTATTATTGGCGGGTGTTGTGGCACAAAAAAAGAACATGTCGAGGCAATGTACACTGCTTTAAAATTACACCAACCAAAAGACCCAGAAGATTTAAATGAGATAGTGGAATCCTTAGGTGACATGACCGAGGGAAATATTTCTTTAGTTAAGCAATCTCTTGATCAAAATTATGTTCCTAAAAGCAAAGTAAATCGTAAAAGAAGACGCCGAAAATAAAAGAAACAGCTATTTGGTTATTCGATTTTGATAAAGGTCAAAAATTTATACCACTTTATTTTTAATTTTCCCGTTCTGAAAAGCGCCAATATTTTCAGCAAGTTCGTTTATGGCATTTTGCCTAGCTTCTTTTGTTCCCCATGCAATATGTGGAGTGACTATGAGATTATTATCACTGTAATCAAGTAATGGGTTTCCTTCAATAGGCGGTTCTTGCGGTAACACATCAATTGCTGCAGCTTTGATTGTTTTATTTGATAAGGCATCTACTAGCGCATATGAATCAACTAATCCTCCGCGCGCAGTGTTAATGAGAATGGCATTAGACTTCATAAGCTTCAATTCATCTACCCCAATAAGATTTGAGGTTTCATCAGTTAGCGGGCAATGAAGAGATATTACATCTGAATTTTTTAATAAATTTCTAAGAGTTACATGCTCTTTTCTTGCGATTTTGTTTCTTCCCTTTCGTTTCGCGATAATCACTTTCATTCCAAAGTGTTTTGCCATATTTGCAACATTTTTTCCCAATTCTCCATAACCAATAATACCCATTGTCATATTTGATAATTCATCGATCGGGTATTCAAGCATGCAGAAATTGTTAGATTTTTGCCATTCTCCTTTTTTAACTGCTTTGTTGTGGAGATTTAGGTTATGTGACAAGTTTATAAGTACGCCAAAAATATGTTCAACTACTGAGCGGGTGCAATATGCCCGAATATTGCATACACGAATACCTAACGACTTAGCTGTAGCAATATTGACATTATCGGTGCCAGTAGCCGTTAAACCAATAAAACAAAGGTTTTTTGCACCTTGAAGAGCTTTTTTAGTGAGTTTTACTTTGTTGGTGAGCACGTATTCTAAGTTCTGGATTCTTGAGGCAGTCAGAGAGGATGGCGTGTCATCAAATATTTGCAATTCTGGCAAACGCATGTAAAGGGGCGTCAGATCAAGAGTTTTGGCGCCAAAGGTGGCAAAATCAAGGAAAGCTGCTTTCATCTGTTTAGTAAGTAGTTATTATCTTTTTTATTGACATACTTTGTTTGAAGATAATATAAAAAAAATTTCATATCTTTTTATATTTAGTGATATTAATTAATGATACAGTTTTTAAGCTTTAAGAAAAAACCGAATAAAGAGATATAATAGCCAAATAACTCTGGGGAGGTATAGTTAGTGATAACACCAAACGAACACGGCATTGCTGTTTTGATATTAACAGGAATAGCTCTTGTTCTTTTTACACGGGATAAAATTCCTCTTGAAACTTCCTGTCTTATTGTATTGATAGCGCTAGTATCGGGATTTCAGTTTTTTCCATACCAAGTAAATGAAATTCCATTAAACCCCATTGAGTTTTTTGCTGGTTTTGGGAATGAAGCTTTAATTACCATTTGCGCCCTTATGATTATCGGAAAAGGAATAGAAATCACAGGCGCTTTACAGCCTTTGGCTAGTTTAGTAAGTAATGCATGGTCAACCAGACCATTACTTGCCTTATTCGTTACCTTGATTGCGGCAGCAATACTTAGTGCTTTTATGAATAATACACCAATCGTGATACTACTAATGCCAATTCTAGTAGGTGTTTCTTTGCGAGTTAAATTTCCTATCTCTAAAGTACTCTTACCTATGGGATTTGCGACCATCATCGGGGGAATGTCAACAACCATTGGTACTTCTACTAACTTGCTGATTGTTGGTATCGCTCAGGATATGAACGTTCATAATTTTTCTCTATTCGATTTTATGTTGCCTGTGGTGATTGTTGGCAGTGTTGGCGTTCTTTTTTTATGGCTTATAGCTCCAAAACTCTTACCCATGCGAACGCCACTGATGCCAGATACATCGCCTAGAGTATTTAGCGGACAACTTCATGTCACAGAGGATAGTTTTGCTGCTGGCCAATCACTTTCTGAAGTATTAGCAAAAACAAATAACGAAATGCGTATAGAAAAAATTCAACGAGGTGATAATTTGTTTTTGGCTAAATTTCCCGAAGTTACGCTCTTTCCAGGAGACCGTTTGTTTGTTAAAGATACCCCGGAAAACCTAAAGCATTATGAACAAGAGTTGGGAGCAACCTTATATAATATTACTGATAATGAGCACCCCATTGAAACCGAGACACAATTAAATGCTGAAGGTCAGCAGTTGGCAGAAGTCGTTGTCACTCGCGGATCTCCGCTTCATCTCCGTAGTCTTTCAGCCATTGGTTTTACTTCTTTATACGGTTTGATGCCACTTGCTATCCATCGAGCGCGCTTATCCAGTTCAAAAGTTACAGCTGATTTAACCACTATACGATTACGAGCCGGGGATGTTTTGTTAGTACAGGGAAATCGTGAGTCCATAGAAAATCTAAAATCTAATGGATCTATGTTAGTGCTTGACGGCACCAAGGATTTACCTCATCCGCACAAAGCAAAACGAGCGGTAACTATTATGGCATTTGTGATTTTGGCAGCTGCTCTGGGTTTTATGCCTATTTCTGTTAGCGCCATTATTGGAGTTGGATTTATGTTAATGTCCCGTTGCCTAACTTGGAGGGATGCATTTGGGTCTTTATCTGCAAGGATAATCATGATTGTAGTAGTTAGTCTAGCGCTCGGCAAAGCCTTGGTGATAACAGGTATGGCAGGGTATATAGCTGGCATATTTGTTAGCTCCACATCTGGTATGAGTATTCCTTTTATACTCAGCATGTTTATGTTGATTATGTCTGTCTTAACAAACGTTGTTTCCAATAACGCTGCTGCAGTTATTGGAACACCCATCGCCGTTTCCATTGCCCAGCAATTAAATGTTAACCCAGAACCTTTTATTCTTGCTGTATTATTTGGAGCAAATATGAGTTTCGCTACACCATTTGGTTATCAAACAAATTTACTTATTTTTAGTGCTGGCGGCTATAAATTTTCGGACTTTTTGAGAATTGGGATACCTTTAACAATTATTATGTGGTTAGGTTTTTCCTTGTTATTACCGACGTTATATAGTTTGTGGGGTTGACCTATTAATAAACTGTGGGGATAATCTCTGTTTATGAATATACGCGAAAGAATAAGTCTGAGTTGGCAATGGCTATCTAGAAAGGAGTGGGTAGCTTACTGACGCGTAGCTAAAAATATTACTATTGAAAACCCTGCTCCCCTAATCTGGAGCAGGGTTTTTTTATTGGAGATTTATAATTGATGAAAACACTTGAACCATTCGATATTACTGCGGACCTTGATACCCCTGTATCTGCATATCTTAAGTTGGCAGATATGAATCCCAGGTTTTTACTGGAGAGTGTTGAGCGAGGAGAAAAATTAGCCAGATATTCATTTATTGGTTTTGGTGATTCATTAGAAATTCACATGGATGCTTCAGGGTTTTTTATTGACAATAAACTGGTATCTAAACCAAAGAATCAGGATCAGTATCTTAAAGCTCTTCGTCAGGCGTTAACAATAACGCCTCAGCTTGAACCAAAAGTTGATGGATTGCCGTTTTCAGGCGGACTTGTCGGCGTTTCTGGGTACGATGTTGTGAGGTTATTTGAAGATATACCCGCAAGAAATAAAACTCAAAAAAATATTCCTATAGCTGCCTTTACTGCACCAACGTCAGTATTAGTTTTTGATCATTTAACCAGAAGAGTTGCCCTTTTACATAATGGATCAGATAGTGAACGCGGTGTTCTGCGTTCTAAAGTAATTGAAAAATTACATGGCCCAATTCCAGATAGAATCAAACCCATGAATACTTCTCGACCGTTAGCAGGTATGTCAGAGTCAGAATTCATAGAGCGCGTTTGTACATGTCAAAAATGGATTACATCTGGCGATGTTTATCAAATTGTTCTTTCAATACTCTTTGAGGGGAAATCAGATGTACCACCATTCGAAGTGTATCGTGCACTTCGTCTCCTCAACCCTTCTCCTTACATGTTTTTTCTTGAATTTGGAGAGCTCAAAATTATAGGATCTTCTCCAGAAGCTTTGGTTAAGCTGCAAGGAGAAATAGCAACACTTAGGCCAATAGCAGGAACACGACCGCGAGGATTGACCAGTAAAGAAGATGAGAAAAATGCTAATGCTTTGCTAACCGACGATAAAGAACTGGCAGAGCATGTAATGCTGGTTGACCTAGCAAGAAATGATTTGGGCCGTGTTGCAAAACCTGGAACCATCATAGTTGAACCTTATAAATCAATTGAAAGATACAGTCACGTTATGCATATAGTTAGTGGCGTATCAGGGAAAATATCACAAGATAAAGATGCATTTGATTTATTTGCAGCTAGCTTTCCAGCTGGAACATTGGTCGGCGCCCCCAAAGTTAGAGCGATGGAACTTATTGAAGACATTGAGGAAACGAATAGAGGTCTTTATGCAGGTACGGCAGGTTACTTCGATATTAATGGAGATATGGATCAGGCAATTATCATACGAACCATAGTGTTTAATGGTAAAAATTACAGTTATCAGGCTGGCGCCGGGATAGTAGCTGATAGCGATCCTAAAAAAGAATATGCTGAAGTCTTGGCAAAAAGTGAAATTTTGAAGCGAGCATTAGAAATGGCTGGAGAGGGTATATGAAAATTAATGATGTTCGCATTTTATTGATTGATAATTATGATTCTTTTACCTATAACTTGGTTCAGGTATTTTGTAATTTTGGAACTCAAGTATTGGTTTATAGAAATGATAAAATTACCATTAACGAAGCAATTACGTTGGAACCAACACATATTGTTATTTCTCCAGGGCCGGGAAGGCCTGAAAATGCTGGTAATTCGATATCAATTATCGAAGAATTTTGCCAACGTACCCCTATCCTTGGCGTGTGTCTTGGGCATCAATGTCTGGCAAGTTATTTCGGTGGAAAAATTATTTCAGCTGATCGATTAATGCACGGGAAGACGTCTTTTGTGAATCATGATAATAAGACTATTTTTTCCAATATAAAAAATCCGCTTGAAGTTGGAAGATATCATTCTCTCTGCGTTGAATCTGAAAGTCTTCCTTCCGCATTAGAAGTTAGTGTTCACTCAAGACAGGGAGAAATAATGGGGATCAGACACAAACATCTTCCTTTGGAAGGTGTTCAATTTCATCCAGAGAGTATACTAACTTCTGAAGGAGAGCGATTACTTTCTAATTTTACGAGGATGACTGCAGTATGAGTGACAACTATTCTAAACTTTTAAATCAATTGCTAGACGGTAAATCAATGTCTGAAAACCGAGCCTTTGATTTGATGCAATCACTAGCAAGGGATGAAATTAGTTCTGCTCTAGCCGGCGCACTACTTGCTGGCTTGCGCGCTAAAGGTGAAACAGCAGATGAAATTAGAGGTTTCGCCACCGCCATGCGTGAATTAGCATTAAAGCCAAAAATCCCAGATGGAACGCCCATTGTTGATACTGTAGGTACAGGCGGCGATGGTTCAGGCAGCTTAAATTTATCCACAGGAGTTGGTTTACTGGCCGCCGCTTGTGGGACACGCGTGGTTAAACATGGAAATCGTTCAGTATCCAGTCGTTCTGGTAGTGCCGACATGATTGAATGCCTTGGATTAGCTTTGCCTACAGATGAAAAAAGCGCTATCGATTTATTAGAAGCATTGGGATTTACATTTTTATTTTCACCGGCTTTTCATCCAGCTATGAAAGCTATTATGCCCGTTAGGGGGGCAATGGGTGTTAGGACAGTATTTAATATGCTCGGACCATTAAGTAATCCCGCAGCCCCGCCATATCAGTTGGTGGGTGCATTTAGCGCTGAAGCAGCAAAATTGATGGCCCATACACTCGCTGGTATGCCTATTAAACGAGTGTTTGTTGTTCATGGAGAGCCTGGATGGGATGAAGCTACCCCTATCGGTCGCTTTGTTCTATATGATGTAAAACCAGATTCTGTGTTAGAAACTTACCGACACCCAAAAGACTATGGTTTGAATTGCTGTACCGCACAAGATCTTGCGGGAGCAGGACCAGAACATAACGCAAAAGAGCTCATACGTGTTTTTAAAGGAGAGGATAAAGGCCCCCATCGAGATGCATTGTTGATGGGTACATCACTTGTTTTAGAAGTTATTGGGGTAGTTCCCGATGCTGTGACAGGCGTGAATGTTGCCCGAAAGGCCATTGACGACGGCCGTACTAAAGATTTTCTTGAACGTATTCAAACGATTTCTGACAAATGAGTGATTTTTTACAAAAAATGGCATTGGCAAGTAAAGAGCGTGCGGAATCGTTACCCACGTCATACAGCTCAGAGTTACTTGATGGCCCTGTTTTTCCATTGCAGTTTGATTGTTTTGATATTATTGCAGAAGTTAAAGATCTCTCTCCCTCCGAAGGTGAGCTTAACTTGGATGGGAAAAATCGTAATACTCGTGCCTTCGAGTATGTTCAAGGAGGGGCAGCCGCTATTTCAGTGCTAACTGAACCTATGCAATTTTCCGGAGACATTAATCATTTAAAAGAAATAGTACATTCTGTTTCCGATAAAGGTATGCCAGTGATGCGAAAAGATTTTCTTGTTGATATCAAACAAATACTTGAAACTCGCATGTCTGGCGCAAGTGGTGTGCTACTGATTACGGCAATTTTATCAGATAAGGAGCTGAAACAAATGCTGGATTGTTGCTATGAGTATTCTTTATTTGTTTTGCTGGAGTCTTTCAATATTGATGACGTAAAAAGATCTTCAAAATTATTGAAAATGACCCGGTATAGCGATCGAGCAGTTAAAGGCGATTTACTGTTTGGTATTAATACACGAAATTTAAGAAATTTAGAAGTCAATATAAAAAGGCTAGAAATTTTGTCATCCCATCTACCGGAGGATGGAATCTGGGTGGCAGAAAGCGGGATAAGCAATATTAGTGATGTAGAAAATCTAGCAGATATAGGATATTCAATGGCTTTAGTAGGTACGGCTCTTATGAAGAGCAAAGATCCTTCAGGGTTCATCAGTGAGATGCTTGATGTTGGAAGAGAGGCGATAAGACAATGAGCATTTTTGTGAAAATCTGCGGGCTAACTGAGATAGAACATGTTAATGCTGCCGTGGATGCAGGCGCGGATGCGCTGGGTTTTGTTTTCGCTGAATCAGTAAGAAAAATTTCTCCACAAGACGCGGCTATGATTACAAAAGATGTACCAGATTCGGTATTAAGGGTTGCGGTCATGCTAAATCCATCAAAGTTAAATTGGCAGGAGGTAGCTGACATTTTTTTACCTGATGCCGTACAAACCAATGCTTCGGATTTTAGTTATTTAAATATTCCTGAAACGATTACCACATGGCCTGTTTTTCGTGAAAATGATTTATCTCTTAATACGCCCCAAAAAGGCAATTTTATTTATGAAGGTTTAAAGAGTGGCTATGGGCAAACTGTTGATTGGAAAAAAGCAGCATCTATTCCCAGAAGGAAAAATATGATTCTTGCTGGAGGCTTGGATCAGCATAATGTTACCCAAGCCATTAAGGATGTTAGACCTTTTGGCGTCGACGCGTCAAGCGCAATGGAAATCTCACCAGGAAAAAAATGTGTAAAAAAAATCGCTACCTTTATTTCAGTTGTAAAAAATCTCGAGTAAGCAAAGGATAATATGCTATGCAGTCAATTATTGAGCCAGAAGAAGCAAAGCGTCTTCTTAATGCTTTGATTAAAGGTGATTTGCCGGATACTAATGGCCGTTTTGGTCCATTTGGAGGCAGGTATATTCCAGAAACCTTGGTTCCTGCTTTCAATCGCCTTGAAGAACATGTGAAGAAATACTTACCGGACGCTCAATTTCAACAAGCATACAAGCGGGAACTAAATGAGTGGGTAGGACGACCAACAGCTCTTAGTTTTGCACCTGCATTGAGTGATTCCTGGGGTGTCGAAGTTTGGCTTAAACGTGAAGATCTGGCACATACTGGCGCGCATAAAATTAATAATGCCATTGGCCAGGCTTTGTTGGCGAAACGTATCGGAGTGAAACGAGTGATTGCAGAAACTGGAGCGGGGCAACATGGCGTGGCATCCGCTGCAGCCTGTGCAAGGGTTGGCCTTCCATGTAAAGTTTATATGGGATCGATAGATATAAAACGCCAAGCCCCCAATGTTGATCGCATGAAAAGATTAGGAGCAGAAGTGTGTCCAGTTGAATCTGGAGATCAAACTCTCAGAGCAGCAATTGATGAGGCAATGAGAGAATGGGTTTCTGATCCTGAGGAGACGTATTATCTTTTGGGTTCGGTTGTGGGACCACATCCCTATCCATACCTTGTTAGGGAATTACAATCAGTCATCGGGCATGAAAGCAAACAACAGATAATGGATAAAACAGGCTCTTTACCGGATGCTGCTTTTGCTTGTGTTGGCGGAGGCTCCAATGCAATAGGATTATTTTACCCATTTATTGGAGACACTGAAGTCGAATTAATAGGGGTTGAGGCTGGTGGAACAGGGGATGGACTCGGTCAAAATGCGGCCACACTTGCAACCGGAACCCCTGGCGTATTGCAAGGATGTTATTCAATTATACTGCAGAATGATGATGGCCAAATTCAAGAAACCCATTCTATTTCTGCCGGTTTAGATTATTCTGGCGTAGGCCCAGAGCATGCACTGCTTCAGAGCATTGGGAGAGTGACCTATGTTTCAGCAAATGACAAAGAAGCATTAACTGCCCTTGAAGAGTTGTGTGAAAAAGAAGGTATTCTAACTGCCCTTGAAACTGCACATGCTTATTCAGCTGCTAAAATCTGGTCTAAAGATAATCAGGGCAAAACAATTATTATTGGTAATTCTGGTCGAGGAGACAAAGATATGCCAACACTGACTCAATTTCCAATAAAGACTTCTAACTATGCTGCCTCATGAAACCATAACTGCAGTAATAAATTCTGCTAAAGAAGCCAAAGGGATTGCGTTAATTCCTTTCATTACCGCAGGATATCCTGACAAAGCAAACTTCGTAGAAACATTGTCATTAATCAGTCAAGTTGGTGATGTTGTAGAAATTGGAGTGCCATTTTCTGATCCTATGGCTGATGGTATGACAATCCAACGTTCTAGCTATAAAGCCATCCAAGCAGGCGTCACCCTTCAATGGATTTTTGAGCAGCTTAACTTAATAAAAGATCAGATTTCCACACCTCTTGTGATGATGTCTTATTTGAATCCATTGCTTGCTTTTGGTTTTGACGCTCTAGCTGAAAGAGCTGTAGACACAGGCGTGTGTGCTTTTATTGTTCCGGATCTCCCGCTTGAGGAAAGTATTGAATTATCTACTTTTCTAGATCGTAAGGGCATAGGATTAATTCAATTAGTCACTCCAATTACTCCCAAGAAAAGATTAATCCGTCTTTGCAACTCTTCTAAGGGCTTTGTTTATGCCGTAACTATTACAGGGATTACCGGCGGTGACCATGGGCACTCTGACAATTTGATTAGCTATTTGGATAGAGTGATGACTGTGTCCAAGATTCCTGTTTGCGCTGGATTTGGTATCCGTACAGCAGAGGATGTGAATACTATAAAACAACATGCAACAGGAGCGATAGTGGGCTCTGCCTTGGTAGAAGCACTAGAACGAGATGATGATCCCGAAGAGTTTCTTAGATCGCTCAGAATAACGTAAATCATTAAGATAAAAACTTTTATGAAAAAAATCCTTAAAGCATTTTCTTTATTGATAGCAACGCTGGCAGGATTTGGAGTGGTTTTTTTACTACTTTTTGCGATATTTTTTAAGATTAATGACCCTCGTAATGATATTTCTGCGTTAGTGGGATATTTGACTGATCGAGAATTAGAAATAACAGGTGATTTTTCTATCAAAATGTATCCTTCTCTGGTTGTTGAAGCGGGCAGAATAACCCTTAGTAACACAGGCGAATATGGAACCGGGAGTTTTTTAAATATTAATCATACGACGATTACTATTAACTTGTTGCAACTGATACGATCTGGAATTATGTCAGTCGATATTATGTTAGAAGATTTCGAAGGATTTTTTGATCTGGGGCCTAGCGGTAGGACGAATTGGGACGATTTTGTATCGTCCCATACAAACATTACTGGCGATGTTAGAGGAAACATCGCCCTTCAAGGAAGCGGGCGGACTTTATCAGATGTTATAGCTGATTTTGATGGTTTAGTATCCTTAGCGTTATCAGATGGTGTGTGGCATGGAATAGATATGTGGCATGAGTTTAGGAAGGCTCGCGCATCATACAAAAGGGAGTCACCACCTGAAATAAATAATTATAGATATACAGAGATTGATTCAATGAAACTAGAGGGTGTAGTGAATGATGGAGTTCTTACCAGTAATTATTTTATTTTGGAATCCGCCTTGTTTAATGTTTCCGGTTCTGGTGAGGTTAACCTAGTAGATTATGATATTGATTATTCTGTCAAAGCTAAACTGAAATCATTGTTACTGATTGAAAATGATCTGAGTGATGATGAGAAAAATGATTTTGTAAATGAACAATTTCCAGTTCGTATAAAAGGATTTATTAATTCTCTATCCTTTCGCCCTGATATCGAAGAAATATTTCGGTTGGAAGTGGACAAAACTATCCAGCGTCGCGCCCAATTTTTAGAAAAAAATTTACAAAAACGATCATTTAATCATCTCACTCCTCCTCAATGAAAACGGTATCAATGCGATCTTTTTCTGATCGTTTATTGACTTGGTATGATCGTCATGGAAGGAAAGACTTTCCTTGGCAGATTGAAAAAACACCCTATAGTATTTGGGTGTCCGAAATAATGTTACAGCAGACACAAGTTAAAACTGTTATTCCTTATTTTAAAAAATTCATTGTTTCATTCCCTACCCTGCGTGTTTTAGCAGAAGCGTCTTTAGACGATGTTCTGCACCACTGGTCTGGCTTAGGGTATTATGCACGTGCACGCAATCTCCATAAAACAGCATGTCTCGTAAAGGAAAAATTTTCTGCACAATTACCTCTTGACATGGAGGAGCTTTGTTTTTTACCAGGTATTGGTAGATCGACGGCAGGAGCAATTCTAGCTTTATCATGCAATCGAAAACATCCTATTCTTGATGGCAATGTGAGGAGAGTTTTTACTAGACATAAAGCAATAAAAGGCTGGCCGGGAAAAACGATGGTACAAAATGTTCTTTGGAAAATAGCCGAAGACAATACTCCTAGTAATCATGTCGCTGATTATACTCAGGCAATTATGGATTTGGGGGCAACTATTTGTACTCGCTTTCAACCGAGATGTGAACTTTGCCCTGTCAGCAAAGATTGTATCGCCCATTCCAGAGGGCAAGAAGCTGAATTCCCACATAAGAATATAAAAAAATCTAACCCATTGAAGACCACTAATATGTTATTTCTACGTTTTGAAGATAGGATTTACTTAGAGCGAAGACCCTTTTCAGGAGTGTGGGGTGGATTATGGAGTCTTCCTGAAATTTCCAAAGATTGTTCGGTTTCTGACTGGTGTCAATCAAGATTTGGTACCTATCCCCTAAAGATTAACCGATGGAAAACATTACAACATAAATTTAGTCATTTTGATCTTAAGATTCACTTATTTAAGGCAGAAGTCGATGTTGCAATAAAGAATATAGCCAATAACGATAGCGTGCTCTGGTATAAGAGTGATTCCGAGACTAGAATTGGCCTTGCTGCCCCGGTGAAAAAATTATTAGAAACGCAATTTAATATATAATAAATCTATGTCACGAACTGTAAAATGCCAACTCTTAGGGAAAGAAATGACGGGATTGGACTATGCTCCCTATCCGGGAGAATTAGGGCAAAAGATATACGATAATATTAGTCAGGAAGCTTGGCAAAAATGGCTAGGTCATCAGACGATGTTAATTAATGAATACCGTTTAACCCCCATGGACCCAGAAGCACGTAAATATTTAGAAGCCGAAATGGAAAATTTTTTCTTTGGTTCTGGTTCAGCAAGGCCCGATGAGTATGTTTCTCCAGAATAACGTAAGTCTATATTGGAAGTTGCGATGTTTTGCGAACAGTTCTTATGGCAAAACTAGAGTTAACCCTCGCTATACCAGGTAAACGAGTCAATGACTCGTTGTGTAAGCGTTCGTAATCAGCCATATTAGAAACAACAACACGAAGCAAATAATCAAACTCCCCCGTCATTAAGTGACACTCCATAACTTCTGGTATTTTCTTAATTGCTGATTCAAAAGCAGCCAATTCAGTTTGTTCTTCACGGCGAAGAACGATGTGAACAAAAACTGTGTCTGTTAGTCCCATTTTTTTTTGATTCAAAAGCGCGTTATAGGATTCTATATAATCGGAATCTTCCAGTGATTTTACTCGTCGCAGACAAGCAGATTCTGATAAATTTAAACGGCCAGCCAGCTCTACATTACTAATACGACCATTTTGTTGTAATTCTTGTAAAATTTTTTTATCAAATTTATCTAATGACATGGCAGAAACTACAGTTATTATTAAAAAAAAGACAGAATATTCTATTAATATATATAATTAACACCTAATCAGCAAGTAAATTGCGCAATAATGCATGTATCCTGCATAATATTCATTAATAATTCTAAAGAGAGTAATCATTGTTATGAGAATCGGAGTGCCTAAAGAAATAAAGATTTTAGAATATCGAGTCGGCATGGTACCTGATGGGGTAAAAGAACTGGTTGATCAGGGGCATGAAGTTATTGTGGAAAAGAATACCGGTCTTGGGATAGGCGTAACTGATGCTAATTATGAGCACGCTGGAGCATCAATCGTTGCTAACGCTAAAGAAGTATTCCAACAGTCAGAGCTCATTGTTAAGGTTAAAGAACCACAACCATCTGAATGTGAAATGTTAGAATCAGGCCAGGTACTTTTTACTTATTTGCATTTGGCAGCAAACCGTAATTTAACTGCCGCACTTGTCAAATCAGGGGTAACTGCTATTGCTTATGAAACCGTAACTTCTGAGAATAATTCATTGCCCTTATTAACCCCCATGAGTGAGGTAGCTGGTCGTATATCTATTCAGGCGGGAGCATATGCTTTGCAAAAGGCAAATGGAGGAAGCGGGATTCTTCTCGGTGGAGTTACTGGCGTAGAATCCGCTCGAGTTTTGATTATTGGGGGAGGCGTCGCTGGAACCAATGCGGCAGAGATGGCTATCGGTCTTGGCGCGCACGTTACAATTCTTGATCTTTCAGAATCTCGGTTGGAAAAAATTAAGAGCAGATTTGGAGAAAATATTGTTACTCGGATTTCAACAAAAGATGTAATTGATTCGCTCATTTCAAAAGCCGATCTGATTGTCGGAGCAGTTTTAGTGGCCGGTGCAGTTGCTCCTAAGTTGATCTCGGCTGACCAATTAAAGAAAATTCGCTCTGGTTCTGTAATGGTTGATATTTCAATCGATCAGGGTGGATGTTTTGAAACCAGTCGTCCTACTACTCATTCTGAACCTACTTATGTTGTAGATGATGTAGTACATTATTGCGTTACCAATATGCCCGGAGCTGTTCCTAGAACATCAACCTTAGCGCTCACTAATGCAACACTGCCGTTTATTAAAAAGATTACTAATCATGGGTTTCAAGAAGCGCTTGAAGATGATTCTCATTTGATACATGGTTTAAATATTCACAAAGGGGCAGTCACTTATCAAGCCGTTGCAGACGAACTCGGCTACAACTATTTATCGGCACAAGATGCTCTAGCTAGCAAATGAATGAAAAAAGTAGATCAATGAATTTTAATTGAAAAATATTAATTAATTCCCTTGACTGCTATTCACCACATCAGTCTAATTAAGACAATTATTTAAGTATTACTCTATATACCTTGGTCAGGTAGCGAAGTTTGTAGACCATCGGACTGAAAATCCAATAGTTTATATCAATATTTTAGCTAATATAAGCAATTCTTATTTGTAAATTATACTTTGGTGAACCAATGGTGAACTTTTTTATTGTTGTTTTTGACGATAAAACTTTCTTTTTTTGGGTGTAGGCAGGTCGCCAGTACGGGTAGATGGGATATATATCTAATGGCCGAACATTTTTTGCCAATAGTTATATCTCAAGCTCTCTAACCACGATGGATCTTCGGCAATAGATTTACACGTTTTTTCAACCGCTGTTTTTATACTGCTTATTTCCAAATCAACACCTGAGCTTTTATCCAATAAACAGGCATTATAGATTCTGTCATATTTCTTTTTAGCTGCTTCTTCTTGTTGGATGTAGTCACCGATTCTAGTCATTCGTTCTCTTTTTTCTTTCGCTTCACGTTCTTTTATAATTTTTGTCGCTTCTTCTTTAGTTCCAAGATATTCGTCATTTTCCCAGATACCCGCCTCTATTGTGCCACTAGCAAACGTAAAAGTGCCTTGACCTTCTATTTTGCCATCTTTAAACGCGCCGACGTATTTGTTGCCATCAGCCCATGTATAAGTACCTTGTCCAGTTCGATTACCATCCTTAAACTCACCGACATATTTGTCGCCATAAAACCACGTATAAGTACCAAACCCATTGCGACAATCACCTTCAACACATTCTTGACTCCAACTCACGCTAGAGAAAAGACATAGTGTTGTGATTAGGATTAGTTTCTTATTCATCGTTTCTAAAGCCTACACAACCTGCAGAGTTTTGTGAAGTTGAGGTGGTTAGTTGTGCGATTGGATTTTAAAGCAAGGGAATTTGATTAGAGTTTACGTTTGGATGGTATTTTTCTAACAACACTTGATGTCAGTTTGAATAGGAGGGCACTTTACATCTCCATATGAGCAAAACACACAACAATCCCCTTTTTTAGGTTTAAGAATACTTTTGCATTTAGAGCATTCATAAAAAAATTGACAACTATTCAGCGACATAACTTCAATTCTCTTGAACTCACAATTAGGGCAAGTGATGGTTGAGTTGAGTTCTAAATTTTGCATTGAATTTTTACTGGTTTAACAATATCTAAAACTGAAACCACTAACATCAAGCTGATTGCCCCATAAAACATGTAAGTACTCCAAGAGTATTTCCATAATGGGTAGAGAATGAGTAATATCAAAGTGGGGCTTGATGCGCTTAATATGCCTCTCAAATGATTTCGATGCTGATACCAATCATAAAGGCTGATTAATAAAACAATGCTTGCAAATATTGGTAATAAAACATTGATGGCAATTACCTCAAAAACAGACAAGAAACCAAGTCCTAGAAGAGAAACTAGAGTACCAAGTGCTGGGAAACATACAGGACAACTCAATGCAGCACCCCACACACCCAAAGTTCCGATTTTATCTAGTTGAAATTTCATTTTGATCCTTTATTTTATCTGCTATAACCAGAAATCAAGGGATTAAATGTAACTGGGACACCAAACCCTCTAAGCATTTCTTGCACTTCTTCGGTAGGTTCGCCGTATACATTTATTTTTTCGATAATAAAGTGTTCAACGTAAGAAGCAAAATCCTTTTCAAAAATTCCTCCTTCTGAAACATTTTTAATATGATTCTTGATAGTTTCAGAATCTGACCATCTCAATATTTCAATAATCTTATTGGACTCAGATTGAAAGAATTTCCATGAGAGAGTATTTGGCTCATTTTTATTTACGAGGCTTTGATAATATTCAGAAAATTCTTCTATCTCTATCTCTGATTTATTATTCGAAGCTAATTCAACATAAAAAATTATTTCATTATCATTGGAAGTATGCCAAGCACTATCTACCTCTACCTTAATTTGTGTTTCAGAAAGAAAGGCAAAGAGTGCTATTGACACTAAAGCAATCACTGCCCATATTTGATTTTTGCTCATATCTTACTCCTCAATATCATTCAGACTAGCACTTCTCTAAAGCCTACAACAGCTTGCAGAGTTTTGGGAAGTTAGGTGTTGCACGAAGCTGCGGTTGATTCATTCCTCACAATCATCGTTAAGCTCTCCAGAAGGCATCTTAGTTTTGCAGTATTTGGCGCCACGAAGGTTGGCACCACTAAGGTCGGCATCAGAAAGGTCGGCACCACTAAGGTCGG
>Ga0257107_1000092_pt1 | contig 31773 bp, 23 predicted proteins | sample LP_taG_2_FD_190178 | JGI IMG/M metagenome (GOLD analysis project Ga0257107, IMG submission 190178) | Marine microbial communities from Northeast Subartic Pacific Ocean, Canada - LP_J_2011_P26_500m | ecosystem: Environmental > Aquatic > Marine > Oceanic | place: Canada: Northeast Subartic Pacific...
CAATCTTTACCGAAGGCCTGCTGGCCCATGATGATCAGTCGCATGGAAGAAATTCACATCCTTTTCTGAGCAAGTTACACCGCATTTTCCTCCTTAGCAGCAGCAATCTCGGCACCGCTGAGTCCAATCTCCGTCAGGACTTCATCCGTATGTTCACCCAATAGCGGTGAACGTTGAACGTCTGTCGGCGAATCCGAAAGTTTGATAGGGTTTCCAACCGTCAGGTATTTGCCGCGCTCAGGATGATCGACCTCGACAATGGTACCGGTCGCTCTAAGCGAAGGCTCCTCCGCCAACTCTTTCATACTGAGGATAGGACCGCAGGGGACGTTGAGTGGATTGAGGATGTCCATAACCTCGAACTTGGTCTTGGTCTTAGTCCACTTCTCTATTTCTTCAAAGACTTTATCAAGCTTAGGCAGACGGGCTTTCGGAGTAGACCATTCCGGATCCTCCAACCAATCCTCGTGACCTATGGCCTTGGCCAGTGCAGGGAACGCTGCCGCTTGAGTAATTACATAGCTGTAAGCATCCGGGTCGGTTTCCCAGCCTTTGCATCGCACAATCCAACCGGGCTGGCCTCCCCCTGAAGCGTTGCCTGAGCGAGGAGTCGCCTCGCCGAATTCGCCGTTCGGGTACTGTGGGTATTCTGTCAATGGTCCATGTGCCAGGCGTTGCTGGTCTCGCAGTTTGACCCGGCATAGGTTCAACACTCCGTCCTGCATGGAGCAGGTAATGCGCTGGCCGCGGCCGCTTTTTTCCCGGTGGAACAGGGCAGTGCTAATCCCAAACGCTAAGTTTAACCCGGTGCCAGAATCGCCGATCTGAGCACCTGTTACCATAGGAAATCCGTCAAGCTCCCCTGTAGTAGAGGCAGAGCCTCCAGTGCATTGGGCAACATTTTCGTAGACTTTGCAATCTTCAAATGGACCAGGTCCAAATCCCTTAACTGAGGCGTAAATCATTCGCGGATTAATTTCTTGAATCTTCTCCCAGGGAAATCCCATACGGTCGATGGCACCGGGAGCAAAGTTTTCGACCATCACGTCACAATGCTTGATGAGCTTGGCAAAGATTTCTTTGCCCTTGGCATTCTTGGTGTTCAGCGTGAGGCTGCGCTTGTTGTGGTTCAGCATCGTAAAGTAGAGACTGTCCACGTTCGGAATATCTTGCAGTTGACCTCGCGTAGCGTCTCCAACACCAGGTCGTTCCACCTTTATTACATCAGCGCCAAACCATGCGAGCAGTTGGGTACAGGTCGGTCCAGATTGAACATGGGTCATGTCCAAAATACGGACACCTTCCAGAGCTTTTGCCATTATTGCCTTTATATCAGAATATTTTTATAGTTTTTACCTTGAGAAAGGTGAACATTGCTCACCCTATCAGTTACTTGTACATGGTCTGAGCCTTGGTGCCAGGAGCGTACTCATTCGGATCAACCCAAACGTTTATCACCGCCGATTTCCCAGACGACTTTACAGATTCTCGGGCTTGCTGCAATGTCGGTTGAATATCATTTGGTTCACGAACCTCTGCCCCAAAACCTCCAAGCATTTCCGCAAACGTTCCAAATGGAACATCGCCGAGTTTGTTTCCTATATTACCTCGTTCCTCCCCATACTTGGTGATCTGTCCATAGCGGATTTGGTTCATGTGCGAGTTGTTGCCGACAATGGCAATGTATGGTGCACCAAACCGGTTAGCAGTTTCCATATCGAAAACAGTCATGCCAAAGGAACCATCTCCATAAAGGCAAACCACTTCTTTTTTCGGGTGGGCAAGCCCTGCCGCCATTGCAAATCCGGTTCCGACACCGAGAGATCCGAGTGCTCCGGGATCCATCCAGTTCCCTGGCTTACGTGGTTGCACGGCTTGAGCAGAAATGGTTACAATGTCTCCTCCATCGCCTATGTAGATGGTGTCATCCGTAAGGAACTCGTTGATTTCCCAAGCAAGTCGATAGGGGTGTATGGGATTAGCATTCGACTGGAACATGGTCATGAGTTTTTTCGTTTTCTCTTCCTCCTCTTCTCTGAGTTCATTTAACCAAGACTGACGGCTTTTAGCACCATTGTTTTTTCCACCTGTCGTGGCCTGAAGAACTGCTGCAAGGATGGCTCCCGGGTCACCAGCCAATCCCAGCGCAATGTCCCGGTTCTTCCCTACAGTACGGTAGTCTTGATCGATTTGAATAAGAGTTGCTTCTTTGCTTATGCGTTTGCCATATCCCATCCGGAAGTCGAAGGGGGTACCAACAATGACTATCACATCCGCTTTCTTAAATGCACTAGAACGAGTGCGATTAAAGTAGTGCGGGTCACCAGGAGGCAGGATACCACGGCTCGCTCCATTCATATAAAGGGCTATGTTCAGCTTGCGGGCTAGGTCGATGGCTTCCTGATGTCCGCGAGACATGTACACCTGTGAGCCTACCAGCATAGCCGGACGTTCCGCATTCACCAGAATGTCTGCAAGTTTCTCGACATCAACAGGGTCTCCAACAGATTTGACAGAGGCTCGGTAGCAGCCTGGTTGTGGAATAACAGCTGTTTCTAAGGGAACTTCCCTGTCAAGTACGTCACGAGGAATTTCAAGATAGCTTGGGCCGTAAGCTCCATTAAAGCATTCACGCGCAGCCATTGATATCATATCCGCCACCCGTTCCGTGGACATGACACCAGCTGCGAACTTGGTGATTGGGGTCATAATATCCACATGTGGCAGGTCCTGTAGAGACCCCATCTTATGCTGTGTAAGTGAACTTTGACCACCGATATGAAGAATTGGACTTTCTGAGCGAAAAGCCGTAGCGATACCAGTCATGGCGTTGGTGCATCCAGGACCGGCGGTAGTGACTACGCAGCCGAGCTTGCCAGTCTGCCTGGCATAGCCGTCGGCAGCATGTGCGGCCGTCTGTTCATGCCGTACGTCAATAATGCGTATCCCCTCATCGAGACATCCGTCGTAGATATCGATAATGTGTCCGCCGCAGAGTGTGAAGATGGTATCAACTCCCTCGTTTTTCAAAGCTTTTGCGACCAGATGTCCTCCAGAAATTACATCTTCAGATTTACTTTTTTTTGCTAAGGTGTCTGTCGCTGTTTTAGATGCAGGTTGGCCTCTCATTTAGTCCTTAATTTATTGATAGTTATTATTTGATGATAATTAGCGGTAAATATGGGTTTTTTAGGGTCTTAACCTCAGGCAGGATCAACTGGATATTTACTAATTTGCGACTAGGGCCACAACATGCTTCTGTTTTATAATCAAACAGAATTTCAAGTATGATTGAGCTACTTTCTCACCCATACTTGAATCCATAATAAAATATTATGAAGAATCCGATCGCGCCCATCTGGGGAACCAGAAAAGTAATCTAGAGTAATACTGCCAGCAGTATAGCTGCAACTATTTCGGCACGCCTCATACCCGTGAACCTTTTCTGATCCTAGTCTTTTCCCAGATGATTCTTATAATGCACCCATTTTCTTGAGGATGTTTTCATGAATATCACGCTCTTTATGCCAGTAGTCCTGTAACTCAGTACCAGTCATAAAATCCCCCATGAGGCTTTTTTTCTGTCGATATTTCTGCCACTCATCAGAATCGAAGACTTTCTTGAATAGTCTCTGGTAATACGACGCTGCCGCATAGCTCATGCCGGGAGCACCGACAACGCTGCGCTGCATGTAGTATACATAGTCCTTGCCCAATTCACTAAAGGTTGGTGCGTTGGGGAACATTGGCAATCGCTTCGCAGTGAAGGCAGCGAGCGGAACTGTGGTCCCAGCCTCGTAGAAACCCATCTGCTCAGAAGGGTTGTTAACCGTAGAGTTGGCGTGCTTGCCGGCGAGCTGCTTGGCCACTTTACCACCACCCTTATAGGGAACGTACTTCATGTTCAGACCGTATGCCGCATTCAGGAAGTCGGTCAGCAACTGATCTTCCTGCAACTTTCCTGTTCCAGCCATGATCCAGTCACTGCCCTTTGACTTGGCCGCGCTCACGAACTGATCAACGTTAGTAATCCCTGTATCTTTGTGGACCCACAATAAAAAAGTGTCCTCGGCCATACGCGCAACAGGGGTGAAGGTCGAGATATCGACACCAAGCTTAGGCTGTCTTAGAGGCGTCGTATAGAAACTGTTCAGAGTTACCATGATGGTGTGGTTGGGATCCGAATTTGCTCTGTTTTTCAGATGCACCAAGGCTTCGGCTCCAGAGCCACCGGGCTTATTGATCGGAGTAAGTGGCATGGAGGACCACCCTTTTTTCTCAATGAGCATCTGCATCAGGCGAGCCATCTTGTCGGCTCCTCCTCCCGCCCCGGCCATGATCACAAACTCAACCGGTTTTTGAGGTTCCCAGGCCGATACTGACACAGGCATGAGTAACATTGCAAGGCCTGCGAAAATGAAAGACCAAAGGCCCAAGTGTTTTTTTATCATCTTTATCATATTGACTCCCTGACTAGAGGTTAGGATTTTCCTGAAACAGTTTGCTCCAGGAATCGGGAATAGTACCAGAATAGTACTACTTGAATAAAATGTATGCTATGTTTAAAAACATGTCAAGGATTATTTTCTAAAACTTTAACGATTTCGCAAACATTCAGATTTAATCCTTTCTCGTCATTTAAAGAGAAGTGAATCGAGAAGAATTTTAAACTCTTTTTGAACAAACCGATGACTACTTTTTGAGCTTGCCAGATGAAAACATTTTGACATTTACTTTAATTCTATGGCGAATATGCAATGAAAATATATAATGATCAGCTACATGACTCAATCAGATAACACTCACTTTAAAGGTTTAATTGAAAAGGCCTCCGTCAGCAAAAAAATAGATCTTCTGGCTCAATGGGCTCTTTGGGAATTTGATCTTTTTTATTCCAGCTTCAAGACGATAACAGAATCAGCAAAGACTGCATTCGAAACTCGCGAATACCAAGCGTCGCTGACAATTAGCAGGAAACGACTGTCTCTATACAGTGACAGTATGTTCAAATTGGGAGAAAAGCTTGCGGATGCTTTCTCTCCTATTTCAAGAGATCAGGCACTATGGGAAGTAATTGAAGAAAAATATCGTCAGCTTGTTAGAAACCGTTATGAAGGAGACCTTGCTCTGGCATATATTCATTCAGTTCGTAGGTCGCTCTTCCTAGGAGAATGGAGCCCCGTAGCCTATTCCTTCGATACCCCAAGCAAGGCCAATACAAACTTTTCTAACTTTCTGTTCGAGACTTTTCAAACGGAATTAATCACCACTGACCTTCTTATTAATATACTCCGTGTCCCTGGATTCAAAGTCCAGTATCGTGAACTGAAGGTGGACGCAATGTTGGCAGCACAAAGAGTTAAAGTTGATCTGGATGACAGATTCAGCACATATAAAATTCATAAAATCGAAGTCATTAAAGGGGAGTTTTACCGTAATCGGGGTGCCTACATCGTCGGAAGAATTGTGCTTGATAATCATGCAAAGGTGCCACTTGTCATCGCGTTGCTGAATGATGAGAAAGGGATTTATGTTGATGCGATTCTCACTTCAGAGTCTGCCACTTTCAATATTTTCAGTACAACCCGGGCAAACTTTCATGTTAACAACGATTATTATCACGAACTTTCAGAATTTCTTCACAGTATTATACCAAAACGATCTCTGGGGCTAGCCTATTCTACAATCGGATTTAATCATTTTGGTAAAGTTGCAGTAATGGAAGAATTGAAGGAAGAACTCTTATCTACTGGTGGGAAGCTTGATTTTGCAATAGGTTTTAAGGGTACTGTTGCAATAGGTTTCCAGTCCCCTCAATCGGGTTACAATCTTAAAGTTATTCGTAATACACCTACTGAGCATTATAAGTGGGGAGTGTTTGAAGGAGTTTCCTCTGTGCTGGAAAAATACGGTCGTGTCCACGTTATTAATCGGACAGGCAGTATGCTGGACAACATTATTTTCTATCGCGTTAAACTTGAAAAAGCTTGGTTCACCAATGCACTACTGCAAGAACTTTTGAACGACGCGAGTGAGTGTGTGACACTGCAAGGTGAATCTCTATTTTTCAGACACCTTATCGTACAGAGTAAATTGATCCCCTTGCCCGTCTACCTCGAAAACTCATCTCAGGCTAAAAGCGAGGCAGCAATAATCAATCTTGGGCACTGCATCAAAAACAATATGGCTGCCAATATATTCAATAAGGACCTCGATGCCAGAAACTATGGTGTCGGTGTATTCGGAGGAGTGTACTTGTTTGATTACGACGCTCTGGAACAGTTTACTGAAGTTAAGATCCGCACTAATCAGAACCAGTTCGAAGGAGAAGAAGATATTCCAGAGTGGTTCTTTGAGGACGGTGTGATATTCCTGCCCGAGGAAATAGAATCTGGCCTGAGAATACCCAATCGCTCTCTTCGACAATTGTTTAGGGAGGTACATGGCGACTTGCTGCAAGTAGATTACTATGAGCGTATTCAGAATGAACTACGTGTGGGTAAAGTCCCCAGTGTTAGAGTCTATCCAGAGCGGTACCAGATCAATTAGAAAGCCTATGCACAACAGTGCAGCGGTAATTAAAAATCACACTTTCGGAGTATGAGACGATCATGTCTGTCTCTTGCTTAATAAATATCAAGAGAGATCTATTTTGTAGATGACCTTCAACCTATTTATTGCAATAATAAATGATTAAAATCGGTTAGCTTATAATCCTCAGTCTTACAGTTACTTAAACTTGTTCCAACGTTCACTTCTTTCATTCAGTGAATCGAGAGGAATTGTTAGATTGTTTCATTGCAGGGCAAAGCTTGACTTATCCATCTCATAAGGAATTTACAGCATGAAGGTATGTATTGTTGGAGCCGGAGCCATCGGTGGTTACATGGCTGTTCGCATTGCAAATGCGGGACATGATGTTTCGGTAATAGCACGTGGTCCTCATCTGGCTGCTATAAAATCCAGAGGGATGAAGTTGATCGAGGAGAACGATGAATTTGTAGCTGAGAATTTGACCGCTACTGAATTTGTAGGGGAACTTGGACCAATGGACGTGGTTCTCTTGGCACTTAAAGCCCATCAGATAGCCCCTATTGTGAATGACATGTCTGTACTTCTTGGCCCCAACACTGTCATTGTCACTCTTCAGAATGGGATCCCATGGTGGTATTTCCAAAATTTCGATGGTGAATATGCCAATCGGGTGGTGGAAACTGTTGATCCTGGCGGTTTGCTGTTTAAGAGTATCGATCCGGATCGCTTGATTGGCTGCATAGCCTATCCGGCCGCAACTATTTCTAAACCAGGAGTGATCCAGCATATCGAGGGCAATCGTTTTCCAGTGGGAGAACTAAGCGGCATGAAAACAGAGCGAGTTCAAATGGTGTCTGACCTATTTACTGAATCAGGATTCAAGTCTAGAATTCTCGATGATATTCGGTCTGAAATCTGGTTGAAATTGTGGGGAAATCTGACTTTCAATCCAATCAGCGCGCTCTCCCATTCAACGCTTGTCGACATATGTCAGTTCCCGTTGACCAGACAATTGGCAGCCACAATGATGACCGAGGCGCAGACTGTCGGAGAACGCCTGGGTGCTCATTTCCGCATACCCATGGAAAAGCGAATTGCCGGTGCAGAGAGTGTCGGCAAACACAAGACCTCAATGCTCCAGGATGTAGAGGCTGGGAAGCCCATGGAAATAGAAAGCATGCTAGGTGCTGTGATTGAGTTGGCTGAAGTTACAAGAGTGCAAACCCCTACCTTGAGGGCTATTTACGCTTGCGTGAGTTTACTCGACAAAACACTGAGTCAAGAAAAAATCTTAATCAAAGGGATATCGAAAGAATAAACCTAAATTTTTTTAATAAATAAGTTGTCAAAAAACAAGGTTACTCGTTTTTCCATCAACGAAGTTCTCGATATTATCAACTACTTGATTAGACGATTGTTTGCTACCTAGATCCAGCGGTCTGAGTAATTACATACAAATATACTACGGCATCTTGCTGATGTTTGTATATTTTTGGTATTCAAATTGAGGCTGCTAAACGAACTTTACGCTATTACTGATTTAGTAATGTGCCGACTGCGGCAATAGGGATTTTTGGGTTTTTTCACTAAAAGGAGACTTACCACAAATGACTCAATGGATACGTTTTGATTACCAGGAAAAGACAGCAATCGGGACACTGACTGGCGATACTGTCTCAGAATACAAAGGAGGACTTTTTGATAGTCCCCAGCCTACAGGCCGTTCAATGCCACTTTCAGATGTCCAGTTGAAAGCCCCGCTAGTACCGCATTCCATTTTTGCATTGTGGAATAACTTTCACGAACGTGCCCAAAAAGAGAGCCAGACGCTTCCCGATGTACCACTTTACTTCATGAAGCCGATAACAAGCGTGATTGGTCCTGGGCAAACTATCTATCGTCCCCGCGGACATCAGGGACGGGTAATATTTGAGGCTGAATTGGGTATTGTTCTCGGCTCGACCTGCCGAGAGATCAGCGAAGAGGAGGCCGGACAATATATTTTTGGCTATACTTGTGTCAATGATGTTACGGCAATTGAGTTTCTTTTTGAGGACAAAGCATTCCAGCAGTGGACTCGCTGTAAGGGGTTCGACACGTTTACACCGTTGGGGCCTTGGATAACCACTGGAATCGATCCAGGCGGCCTTCAGGTCATGGCGTTACAGGGAGATAAGGTACGACAAGATTACCCAGTTAGTGACATGATTTTTTCACCTATGAAGATCGTCTCTCTGATGTCGCACTACCATACACTGCTTCCGGGTGATCTAATCTGTTGTGGGACGTCAGTCGGTGCCCGCACCATGAAGCCTGGTACAAGTATTGATATCGTAATTCCCGGGATTGGAAAGCTTAGCAATCCATTTGACGACTTACCCGGATAGTAGAATTTTGCCAGTAACTATAACTGTGAAGACTTAGTGGGGTTAATCAAACAGGAACTGTAGTCTCCCTTATCCTTACCATCTCTCTTAAAATAAAACAAATGGTGATAGATTTTAAAAAATTTGAAAAAACTAAACCCCACACAGCTAGGATTGATTTTTTGTTGGATTACAGAATTTATTTGGTTGTCTCTATTTTTCTAAACTTAATCATGAAACCAGAATGAGCCGAGCTTTTCGTCAAAACACCACCCAAAAAAACACCTACTACCCTCAACTTCTAGGAACCCATGGTGCCGTTGCCACTGAACACTATCTGGCAACGAAAGCTGGAGCCGATATTCTTGGAGGCGGAGGAAACGCAGTGGATGCGGCGGTCGGAGCAACGTTTGTCGAAGGAGTAGTCAATCCCCAGATGTTTACCCTCGGAGGGGAGTGTCCGATGTTGATCTGCATGGCAGAGACGAACCAGGTAGTTTCAGTCAACGGCAACACCATGGCTCCAGAAAAGGCTACCCCGGAAGCTTATCTGGAACGTGGGTTGGCTGACGTGCCGGAAGAAGGCATTCTTTCAAGCGGCGTGCCTGCGGCACTCGGGGCGTTGGTGACGGTCCTTGCTAGATTTGGTCGACTCACCTTTGCAGAAGTGGTCGCGCCGGCTCTCGATTACGCAAGGAACGGCTTCCCAGTGCATGCTGGTCTTTATGGACAGGAACGTTACGGCATTCGTGATCTTGAAGAGAAATTCAGGAGCCAGTGGCCTGGAAGTGCCCAGGTTTATCTGCCACAGGGAATGGTTCCAGAAGTTGGTAAGGTGCTTGTAAATCCTGCTCTGGCCGACCTGCTGGATTATCTGAAGACAGTGGAACAATCCATGTCCGGGAACCGGGAAAAAGGATTGGAGGCAGTGCATGAAGCATTTTACAGAGGGGATCCTGCCGCAGAAATCGAGCGCTTCTCACAGGAACACAATGGATTGCTCGCACGTTCGGATCTGGAGCGATTCGAAACGCATTTTGAAGAACCTGTCTCTCTCGAATTTGCAGATACCAAGGTTTTCAAATGTGGACCGTGGAATCAGGGCCCGGTAATGCTGCAGGCCCTGGCCATCTTGGAATCCTATGACCTTAAGAGTATGGGACACAACAGCGAAAATTACCTTCACTGGACAACAGAGGCTTTCAAGTTGGCTTTTGCCGACCGCGAGCAGTACTACGGCGATCCGATGCAAGTGAATGTTCCTATGACGGAATTGCTATCGAAGGATTATTCCCGTCTGCGTGCAGCACTTGTAGATTCTGAACAGGCCAACTCGGAGTTGCGTCCTGGTGACCCTAGCCGGCAGCAAGCATTATTACCCCTAGAAGAGCGTTTGGGTGGTGCTTCCTGGGGACATGGCACAGTACATGTGGACGTAATCGACGGTGACGGAAACATGGCCGCTTTTACCCCAAGCGGTGGCTGGATCAAATCGGCAGAGGTAGTTCCAGCTCTTGGTTTCCCCCTGGGAAACCGCTTGATGACATTTTATCTCAAACCTAACCACCACCCAAACATTATCGCCCCGTTCAAGCGCCCACGTACGACCATCAGTCCTTCATTGGCTTTTCGAAACAAACTCCCATGGATGGTGTTCGGTAGCATGGGAGGCGACCAGCAGGACCAGTGGCAATGTCAGTTTTTTCTCAACCGAGTGCTGTTCGGTATGTCTATTCAGGAAGCCATTGAAGCACCAAAATTCAGCAGCGAGCACTTTCCAGGTTTTTTTGCGCCGCACAACCGCTTTCCGAATCTTATCCGGATTGAACCGAGGGTAAGCCAGAAAATACTCGACGGGCTGGCTAGTAGGGGACACCGGGTGGAGGTTGGTGCTGACTGGTCTGAAGGTTACCTGTTGGCTGCTGCACGTGACCCAGTGAGCGGTGTGCTGGAAGTAGGCTGCGATCCAAGGGGATCCAAGGGTGAGGTATTTCCAGCCTGCGCTTTATGTTGGTAAAATCAAGTTTCTAAGAAGGGATCTGTTGATGGGGGCAAGTGATATCTAGATTTAACATCTATTTACGGAGGACAGCAAATATTTTATTGCTATCTTCTCCTGCTTGTGGAAGAATGCACACGTGTATTCAGTATTCATTGGTCGTATTTCAAGAAGCTCTATTTTCATGGGAAAAATTGGTTCTAATGAAATCCGACGCAGATGTTTTGAGTAATGTGGATTACGATTCTTAAAAGGGTTGTTATGAAAGATCCAAAAAAAGACACCATTCACCATTTTGCTGACGAATTCGCTTTTGAAGATCTCAAGCACGAAAGCGTGGTTGAGGGTGCACATCACGCCAAGTCCTATATAACTAAAGATGTCCAGTTCTCAACGCTAATGAAACAAATTTCGCATCTCAACACGCGGATAGAGAGGCTGGAAAAGATTCTCGAGGAAAACTCCTGACACAGTCTGCTGTATCTTCGATGTAACCAAATACCAGGGTAAATATCTTATCCTGTTGCTGTGTTATGTCTTTTTTGGTTTTAAAGCATTTGAGGAATCTATAGACAATACACATGCAAAACAGTTTTCAAATTGAGAATCCAAATCCATCATTTCTAGAAACATCCCGTAGAGATTCCTGGTGGATCGGACCTTTTTTTACGGCCATAGGACTTCTAGCTTTCGTTGTATATTCTACCTGGGCAGCGTTTCAAAATGAACACTATCAATGGGAATCCTATCTCTCTCCCTTTTATGCACCGCTGCTTGAATATGACTGGTGGCCCCTTTCACCGGCATTTCTGATCCTCTGGGCTCCAGCCGGATTTCGGCTCACCTGCTACTATTACCGCAAGGCCTATTACAGGTCGCTTTTTTTAACACCTTCGGCCTGTGCTGTGGGAGGAAGACCTCAGAATTACCGTGGTGAACAGTTTATGCTTTTGTTCCAAAATCTTCACCGCTATTTCCTTTACATCGCTCTTGTATTCTGCGTGATTCTAAGTTACGACGCCTATCTCTCATTTACTTTTAAAGATGGCCTTGGAATAGGAGTAGGAACCGTGATAATGACACTCAACGCGGTTTTTCTAACAGCATTCACCTTCGGATGTAATTCATTGAGGCATCTGGTAGGAGGAAACGTCGATTGCTATTCCTGTGTCAATTTTGGTCACCAGCGTTATCAGGCGTGGAAATTCGTCAGCATCTTTAATATGCACCATATGATGTGGGCCTGGATAAGTCTGTTTTGGGTTGGTTTCACAGACTTGTACATTCGTCTTGTCTCAATGGGCATCATAACAGATTACCGGATACTCTGAATGGAATCGTACGAAATAAAGGAGCATGATGTCCTCGTTATAGGGGCAGGTGGAGCTGGATTACGTGCTGCAATCGAAGCCTCGGCCCAGGGTGTTTCGGTGGGGCTGGTCTGCAAATCACTACTGGGAAAGGCACATACGGTGATGGCGGAAGGTGGTATGGCTGCCTCCTTGGGCAACGCAGATCCCAGAGACAACTGGGAGGTTCACTTTCGTGACACTATTCGGGGCGGAAAACACCTTAACAACTGGCGCATGGTCGAAATCTTCTGCCGCGAAGCTGCAGAACGAGTAGCCGAGCTGGAAGAATGGGGTGCTCTGTTCGACCGTAACAAGGAAGGGCTGATAGCCCAACGCAACTTCGGCGGTCACCGCTACCCTCGTCTTGCTCATGTAGGGGACCGCACCGGACTTGAACTGATCCGGACTCTCCAAAACCACGGCATCCATCAGGGGCTCGATATTTATATGGAATGCTGCATTGTAGAATTGCTCAAAGTAGGAGACCGGGTCTGTGGTGCCTTTGGATTCTGGAGAGAAAGCGGACAGTTCGTCGTGTTCCGTGCAAAATCAGTAGTGTTGGCAACAGGCGGCCTGGGCAAAATATTTCGTGTGACGAGTAACTCATGGGAAGGCACTGGCGACGGCCATGCCTTGGCTTATCGTGCCGGAGCTGAACTGACAGACATGGAATTCGTTCAGTTTCATCCCACCGGAATGGTTTGGCCGCCAAGTGTGCAGGGAATTTTAGTCACGGAAGGTGTGAGAGGTGAAGGAGGTGTACTCAAAAACAGTGAGGGGAGGCGTTTCATGTTTGACTACATTCCGGACGCATTTGCAGCTGAAACATCGGATACCGAGGAGGAAGCGGCACGCTGGCTCTCCGGCGATCCAGAAGCTCGCAGACCTCCGGAACTCCTGACCCGTGACGTGGTAGCACGCGCAATACGCAGTGAACGCTTAGCCGGAAGAGGCAGTCCACATGGAGGGGCCTTCCTGGACATTGCCGGTCAGAGAGATGCGGAAAACATAAAAAGAAAACTGCCAAGCATGTATCACCAGTTTAAGAAACTTGGAAATCTTGACATCACCACCACGCCCATGGAAGTTGGTCCTACCTGTCACTATATGATGGGTGGAGTGAGGGTGGAACCAGAAACAACAATGTCAACAGTGAAGGGTTTGTTTGCAGCAGGTGAAGTAGCTGGGGGTCTGCATGGAGCAAATCGGCTCGGGGGCAACTCGCTGACCGACTTGCTGGTTTTCGGTGCCCGGGCAGGTTTTCATGCAGCAAAATACAGCCGTGAATTGGGTGATGCGATTGAGCCTTCAAAAGAGCTTCTGAAAAAATTAGAAAAGCTGGCGCTGGATCCCTTTGATCCTGAAAGGACGGAAAACCCTTATGCTCTTTTGTCAGATCTTCAGGAAACTATGGAACTACACACAGGAATTGTACGTGCAAGTGACGAGATGGAAAAGGGGATCAAACTGCTGCAGACACTTAAGTTGCGCGGAGAACTTGTCCGTGTAGAAGGAAACCGTCAGTACAATCCTGCCTGGCACTATGCCCTGGATTTAAGGAATATGCTCTGCGTCGCCGAGGCAATCACCCTCGCGGCTTTGAAACGGGAAGAGAGTCGAGGAGGACATACCCGAGAAGATTATCCGGAAAGCAGGGATTCTCTACAGAAGGTGAATTCGTTTATCAGGAAGGAAAACGGCAGTATGCTACATGAACACAGGGAAAGGGAGCCAATGCCGGAGTACCTTAAAAAACTAATGAACTTACCGCTCAAAAAAGGATAGTAATGTCTGAAACTATGTTTAAAGTCTTTCGGGGTGAAGGAGCAAAAGGAGAACTTTGCGAATATTCCGTTGAAGTCACTGAAGGGATGGTGGTCCTTGATGCAATAAACCAGATTCAGGCGAGACATGCTAACGACCTTGCGGTACGCTGGAACTGCAAAGCAGGAAAATGCGGATCGTGCAGCGCGGAAGTGAATGGTATGCCAAGACTGATGTGTATGACACGTATGGATGAATTGCCTCTGGATAAACCCGTTCTGATTGAACCCATGCGGCGCTTTCCCCACATAAGAGATCTCGTCACCGATGTCTCCTGGAACTACGAAGTAAATCAACGCATTCGTCCACTAAAACCAAAACCCAGGGAAGCCGATGGAACTTACAGGATGCATCAGAAGGACATCGAGCGCATTCAGGAATTCCACAAATGTATCGAATGCTTCCTCTGCCAGAATGTTTGTCATGTCGTGCGAGACCAACAGGTTAAGGAATTTGCAGGACCGCGTTTCCTCATTCGTATTGCTTCACTGGCAATGCATCCTCTGGATACCCTCAATCGACTGAAGGAACTCAAAGACGTCTTCGGCATTGGCTACTGTAACATTACCAAATGCTGTACTGAAGTCTGTCCGGAAGATATTGCGATCACTGACAACGCAATCATTCCACTCAAAGAACGAGTCGCTGGAGCCTTTTACGATCCACTGGCATGGCTGTGGAGAAGCATGACTTCTGTATCAAAATAGTCACGCAGAGGCTTCAACAAAATTTCATGAAAAAGTTAGAATGAAATAATTATTCTCTAAGTTCCTACCTCTAGCTACAAAACCTTATGAAAACCGCTCCGAATTATCTGAATCCCGAAATTCCATCAGGCCTTAAGCGAGTGACAATTCCAATTGTCGAAGCTACAGCAGAGTCACTTGCCGGTTACGGGCATATTGTTAGTGATATGGATGAGGTAGAAATTGAAATAGTTCGCTGGCCTGCGCAAGGTCTTCGAGAGGTCGATCCGGACAGCGGTGATGAGGGGGGATCAACGGAAGGACTTTTTATCTGTGAATGGAAGGGAGATATTCTTTACGGACGCAATTCTGCAGTAAGCGGGCACTACATTTTAGGTTACGGAACTGAACCAAAGAAGGCTGATGAACATCATACACGGGATCCGAAAACCCTCTTGGTGTGGCATGCCAATTATCATCCGGATGGAGGTCAGTGCTTCTTTCCTGAAACGAAAAAACCGTTCGTCGTTCCTTTGGCTCTTCCGGGAGACGATATAAGTCCTGAAGATTTTGTGTGTTTTCATTTCAGTGGTCATGAGGGTCTATACATCCATCCAAATGTGTGGCACGAGGGAGCTTTAGGAATTCGTGGTGAACAGCGTTTTTTTGATAAACAGGGCGCTGTGCATGCACGCATATCTGTCGATTTTGCCCGTGAATTTAAATGTCTCCTGGAAGTTTCGCTTGAGCAGTTTGATCCTGCTTTAGAATTCAGTGACTGAAAAAAATAATTTACTTTGAAGGGAAGGATTTGAAAATGGAAAAATTTGCACCTTACTTGATGTTTAAAGGTAACTGTGAAGAATCAGTTAATTTTTATAAAGAATGTTTCAACGGCGAAATTGGTTTAATGGGAAGATACGGAGATTCACCAATGGAGGTTCCGTAATCTCGTAAAGATAAAATAGTGCATGTAGAATTGAAGTTTTGCGGGAGGCTCTATTTCAGCCTCTGACAATATGGGCAGTAAAGAAAGTTCTAAAACAGATAGCTCATGTGTTCTTCTGAGTTTAGGTTTCGAAGATCCTCTCAAAATGGAGCGAACTTAAGAAAAACTCAAACAGGACGGACAGGCAACGATGCCACTGAAAGAACAGTTTTGGGGTGATAAATTTGGAATGTTAACTGATAAGTTTGGTATTAAATGGATGTTTAATTGCCCAACAAAAAAGTGCATAATCGAATAAAAATTCAAGAAAATATCTCTACCTGGTATAAAATTCATCAAAAATTATTTTCAGTTTTTCCATATCTGCTTGCAAACTCTGAAATAAACCTGAAACATGCCGGATAAGCTTCCCAGGGAATTCACACTATCCGGTTTGAGGGAAGGACGTTCCAATGTAACTGTGATTACCGGATCGGGAATTGACGTTGAGTCCGGACTTCCCTCCTTTCGTGGTGAAAAAGGATATTATGAAGATAAAGAGACGGTTTATCTTGCTTCTGTGGATGCACTCAATTTAGAACCGATCCGTCAATGGCGCTGGTACCTGAAGAGATTTGTCAGCTACCACGCAACCTCTCCTGCTGCCTCCCATTTTTCTCTGGCTGAACTTGAAGCTGAAATAGGTGAAAAATTCAACGGAATTGTTACTCAGAACATTTCCGGTCTGCACCGCAAGGCCGGCAGTCAGAAAGTTTTTGAAATCCACGGTTGCATTCGGGAAATGAGAAATCTAAAAACTGGAGAACGAAGACCTTTGCCACAATCTTGGGTCGAATCACCTCCGGAGGATGAAGAATTATGTGGTTGGCGACCGCATGTCTGTTTTATAGGCGAGAGCTATGATGACTACCCACTTCCGGAATCTGTTAGTGCGTGCAGTAGCAGTGACATTTTACTTGTGATTGGAACCGCAGGTGTAATTCACACTCCAGTATGGCTGGCGGAACAGGCACGACTTTCCGGAGCCGTTGTAGTCAACATTAATCCAAATCCCGGAGAGCTTGATAATGTCTCAGAGTTCAGCTTCCGTGGAACTTCGTCCGAGTATTTTCGTTATGATATATGATTGAATATATATTTAATCATATAAAATTATACGGACAAAGCTGAACGAGTGTTTAGTTTTGCTTTTGAGAGAAAAATGAAAAATATTATAATTATTTTGCAGATTACATGTGTTTGTCTGAGCACAATATCCTGTGCAACTAAAAGCAACGACTCTGCAAAAGGCGTTTTCTTTTACCGTGAATCATTTGGCAAATGGGGCTGGCATGAAGATGGCGATGAGGAAAAGGATGGGATATACGAAGGTGAATCCAGAAAAGGGGAACCCGATGGACAAGGAACCTACACTCATTACAGCGAGACTAAATCTTCAGTATTACTGCTGCCAGTCATGATTCCGGCATGGGGTGAAAGTATAGTATTTGCTCTAATTATCTGGGAAATGCTGCATCAGGGGAAACCAAAAATTCAGGATGCTAAATATGTCGGAGTCTGGATGAGAGGAGAAAAACACGGTGATGGTACATACTATTTCCCTAATGGAGACAGGTATGTGGGAGAATGGAGAAGAGGGGAAAAACATGGTGAAGGAGTATATTTCTTTTCTGATGGAGACAGGTATGAGGGAAACTGGAGGGGTGGAAGGAAACATGGACAAGGTACATATACTTTTTCTGATGGCGATCTATTTGCTGGAGAATGGAAGGACGGGAAGGTCCATGGTAACGGAACTTACACTTATCCCGATGGGGCAAAGCTTATAGGAAAATGGAAGGATGGAAAGAAAAATAAAGAGGGGAAACTAATTCTATCTGATTGATAAAAATTAATAATCATAAAAATGAATTCAATTAACACCTCCTCTCCTGCTACCGAAATAATTCTGTGTCTGTTCTAAAACATTTGTTAATATGGAGAATGGAAAGAGGATAATTAACTAAACTCGTTGAAACAAACCAAAATCAATACTGTGCAAAATAAACTAATTAAGATCAGTATGGAACAAAATTTTTCTGTTTTACTTTTATTTACCCTTTTTTTTACTTCAATCTTTTTTGCAGTACCATATTTTTCTACATCCATTTTGGCTCAATCCAAAGAAACCGGTGTCTTATATCTTTGGGAAATATCTTCCGGGAAAGTCTGGAAGAGTTTTGGTGATGATGAAACACAGCAAAAATACAAAGGTGAAATAAAAGAGGAAAAACCAGAGGGTTTGGGAGTTACCTTATTTCCTGATGGAACGAAATACATGGGTCAGTGGCACGACGGAATGCAACACGGACAGGGAACCTTCATTTTTACTTCCGGAGAAAAAGTGACTGGAGAGTGGAAAGAAAATGCGGAGTGGAACATTACAAAATACGACATTAACGGAAAAATAATTGCCAAATATGCAGATGGAGTTTTGCTGATTGACAATAAAAAAGAAGGAGTTTTGTTTTTTCGTAAGGAGTTTGGAAGTATGGAATGGCTTGAGGCAGGTGACGAAGAACAGGATTATATATATGAAGGAGAAATTGAAAACGACAAACCCAACGGATGGGGAACGTTTACCTATCCCTCAGGAAGTGTCTATGAAGGAGAATTCAAAGAGGGTAAATTTCATGGTCAAGGAACCTTTACTTCTGTTGAAGGTAAAAAAGGTGTGGGTGAGTACAAAGAAAATAAACCCTGGAACGTTACTGAATTCGACAAAGACGATAAGATGATTTCCAGGTATACTGACGGCGTTGAGATAATTGAAAAAAAATTGGTGGGAATTTTGTTTACCCGTAAAGAAAATGGGAAAAGGATCTGGTATGAAAATGGGGTTGAAGATGAAGGTGGAAAATATGAAGGGGAAATTGAAAACGACAGACCCAACGGTAAGGGGACTTTAATTTATCGCAATGGAACAAGGTATGACGGAGAATACACGGATGGAGCCTGGAACGGTATGGGAACCTTCTATTTCCCGGATGGTGAAAAATGGGTGGGTGAGTTCAGAGAAGATGCTCCATGGAACATCAACTGGTTCGACAGAGACGGAAATATCATTGCAAAGTGGGGTAATGGGGTTAAACTGAAATGAAATCCGGAAAAAAGGGAGCTGTTCTTTAATGATTTTTTCCGACTTCAGTCTTCAACTATCCAATTTACCATGAAAAATAATTTTTACTAATCACCACATTTCTGAAATCAGCAATCTTGTAAAATACTGCAATTAATGTTATAAAATGAGTTATCTAAAAACTCAAAGAAATATCATGTCTCAAAATATAGTCCCGGTATTCCCTGTTTATTTCCTGAGGGGGTTGCTCAAGCGAATTTTCAATACAATTTTTCTTTGCCTGTTCCTGCCAGTTTTTTCTTTTGCAGCAGGCAATTTTCAGAAGGGTTATGAGGCCCATCTAAGGGGGGACTTCTCCGCTGCCATCAAAGCATGGGGACCTCTTGCTGCGCAAGGAGACGCGGCTGCGCAGTTCAATATTGGGAATTTGTTCGACTTCGGCAAAGGCGTAAAAGAAGACAATGTACAGGCGGCTTACTGGTATAACAAATCTGCAGAACAGGATAATGCAAATGCTCAGTATGCACTTGGGTGGATGTACGAAAACGGTGAAGGTGTAAAGAAGGATCTCGTAAAGGCCCTTCTCTGGTACAAAAAAGCTGCAGAACAAAAACATTCCGGTGCACAGACAAATCTTGGATGGATGTACGAAAACGGGAACGGTGTTGAACTGGATCACACTCAGGCCGTTTTTTGGTATAAAAAAGCCGCAAACCTGGGTAGGGCTGAAGGACAGTTAAATCTCGGCATTATGTACAAAAAAGGCCTTGGAGTTGACCTTGATCAATCTAAGGCAGTTTTCTGGTTTGAGAAAGCCGCTACACAAGGATATGCAAATGCGCAGTTAAATCTTGGTGTTGTCTATAGAAACGGTGAAGGTGTGGAAACAGACTACATTAAAGCTGCTTACTGGCTGAAAAAGGCAGTTAAAACAGGGCACTCTGCTGCACAGACTAATCTCGGCTGGTTGTATGAAAACGGGAAAGGAGTGGCTCAGGATTATCAACATGCTTTCTCATTGTATCAAAAAGCTGCCGAAAAAGGGCAGGCTGAAGGACAGTTGAATCTGGGTGTTATGTATGCAAATGGTAGAGGGATAAAAGTTAATAACAAAAAAGCCGTTTACTGGTACAGAAGAGCAGCGGATCAGGAACAGGTAGAAGCACAATTGAATCTTGGTATTATGTATAAATACGGAAGAGGTGTAGAGGAAAACTACACACAGGCGGTTTTTTGGTTTAAAAAACCTGCTGAAAAAGGATATGCCGAAGCCCAGACCAATCTTGGCCTGATGTACGAATATGGGAAAGGTGTGAAACAGGATTATACAGAGGCTATTTTATGGTATGAAAAAGCTGCAGAACAGGACGACGTAACATCACAGTTGAGCCTCGCACTTTTTTACAAATTCGGGAAGGGTGTCCGCAAGGATTATACACAAATGTTTTACTGGTACAAAAAAGCAGCTGAGTTGGGAGACACAGGCGCACAGTTAAATCTGGGATTTATGTTTCAATACGGCAAGGGCGTAGAACAGGATTATGAAGAAGCAGTTACATGGTACAAGAAATCGGCTGAACGGGGACATCCAGAAGCACAGGCCAGTCTCGCCTGGATGTATGAAAACGGCAAAGGAATTGAAGCTGATCTTAAAGAGGCAATTTACTGGTACAAAAAATCCGCTGAGCAGGGTAACACAAAAGCACAGTTGAAACTCGGCATCATCTACAAAAACGGCAATGGTACTGTGGAGGATTACACCCAGTCTTTTTACTGGTACAAAAAAGTAGCCCAGCAGGGTGACGCACACGCGCAGTTAAACGTAGGAATAATGTATGAGTACGGAAAAGGTACAACACAGGATTATACCAATGCAGTATATTGGTACAAAAGTGCGGCTGTGCAGGGACTCTCTGAGGCACAGACTAGACTGGGTTGGATGCACGAAAACGGTAAAGGAGTGGAACAAGACTATTCTCAGGCGATTAGCCTGTATAAAAATGCTGCTAAAAATGGAGAAACAAATGCACAGCTGAAACTCGGTATTATCTACCAAAACGGAAAAGTTGCCGCGGAGGATTATTCTCAGTCTTTTTTCTGGTACAAAAAAGTTGCTGAGAAGGGTGATGCAAATGCACAGTTGAATCTTGGTCAGATGTATGAGTATGGAAAAGGGACTGATGAAAACTATACCCAGGCAGTATACTGGTACAAAAAAGCTGCAGAACAGGGAGATACTGAAGCACAGCTCAATCTAGCTGTTATGTATAAATACGGTACTGGAATAAATGAAGATTCTTCCCAGGCTGTATTCTGGTATAAAAAAGCTGCAGAGCAGGGGAATACAAAAGCACAGCACAATCTAGCTGTTATGTATGCCTCAGGCGAAGGGATACTGGAAAATTTTGTTTTAGCCTATAAATGGGCTAACCTGGCTGCAGCACGCGGCAACGAAAATGCAAGAGAAATGAAAAACGAGGTTAAAAAACGTATGACCCGTACTCAAATTGCTGAGGCACAGCAACTCTCGCTGGAATGGCAGCAAAACCAATCCGGTGCAGAAAACTGATACGGGACCTCTTTTTATAAATTAATTTATGGGTCGTTTTACAGACCTATCCACTTAACAACCTTACTGAAGCTCTTTTCATAAATGTACACGCTTCATTCTTTTTAATTTCGTAAACTTCTTTTTTAGTCTGTAAATAATTCCACCTGCCTCTCTCTTTGTTTCAAAAAATCCTATCCGTATCCGATACGCCAGCTTACCTGATGAAGCAGATTTCAGTTTTTGTGAAATATAACTGAAGTCGATTTCTGTATTTAATTCAGCAAGATCTTTCAGCGCCTTATTCTGCACATCGTAAAGAGGAAGTTCAATAACCCACGGCTTGTTCAAAGGCTGTCTTAGATCAATCACCGGACGTGAAAGTTCTTGTGGGCCCGGCTGGACGGGCATAAAGTTTTCAGAAAACAATTTCTCATCCTTAAATTTTTCAAATATTTTTTTCCCTGTAGTGCGGGCATCTTCAAGATTTTTAAAAAATCCCACTCTTACTCGATACCAGTATTTTCCATCAAATTCTGCATCTGTCCGATGAAGATAAGCATAGTGTCCAGCATGCAGAAGTCGACTCATCAAAGAAACTGCCAGTTGAAACTTGTCTTCTCCAATTGAAACCAGTTGAACCGAAAACTTACCCCGTTTTTTGCGGTACAGAATGTCTTTTATTGCCGCCATTTCAGAGCGGAACTGAACTCTTATAGAATTGTTAATCCTGACAAGATGCCAGTCTCTCTGGGAAAGTGGAGTAATGGTGTAGTCAATTTTGAGGCGGTTCTGCACTAGAATAGTGTGCCAGTTCTCTGCTGATACACCGGGCTTGTTGATAGGAAAAACATTCCAGAATGGCTTTGAAGTCTCTACTAAATGCGAATACTCTGCGTCTTCAGAAATGTCAGCTGTTCCTACTGCCCCTGGCTTTGGTTCAGGACCCGCTTCTTCGCTGACTGGTTCAATCGTTTCGCTATCTGCCTCAACTTCTGGAGGCTCAATTTCCAGTGAGCCAACTATATTTTCCTGATTTACAGCCATTTGTACATAGATCAGTACTGAAACTATTCCACCCATTAAAAATGTGGACAACCAGAGCAGCAAAAGTCTGATAAAACGTTTCCTCTTCACTTGTTCACCTTAGTTCCTGATTTTATGACATGCCGTAAGGCAATTTTGATTCGCATTTTTGGTTTGTAGTAGGTAGAATACAGAGGTTGAAAGTTCAGTTCCATGCAATGTAATACAACAATTTTGAAAGCCGGTTTAAAATTGATAAAAAATTAACTGTTCAATGAATATTACTAACGACACACTTTTTTTGGAAGACATATCTGTTGAAACACTGATGCAGGAATATGGATCACCACTCTATGTTTACGAGGAGTCAGTCTTGCGTTCACAGTTCCGTCAATTATCATCCGGGTTTCCTGAAGGACTTCTGGAAATACATTATTCCATGAAAGCAAATTCTAATCCATCACTATTGAAAATCCTCCGAGAAGAAGGTTCGTCCATTGACGCAGTATCAGAATTCGAGGTGCGTTTGGCTCTGGAATCAGGATTTGAGCCGCAGCAAATTATTTTTACCGGTAATAACAACTCCCTTGCAGAAATTGAATATTGTGTGGAGCAGGAGGTCTCAGTCAATCTGGGTTCACTAGTTTTGCTGGAAAAATTTGGTCAACGATTTCCACAGACAAGCGTATCTGTGCGGATCAACCCTGGAATTGGTGCTGGTCATCACGCACATTGTATCACCGGTGGTCCGGATTCAAAATTTGGAATTTATCACGATCAAATCGATGCTGCACTTGCACTGGCAACAAAATATAAACTAACATTGAACGGTGTTCATTCTCACATCGGTACTGGAATTTATTCTGCAGAACCAATGCTGGAGGCCATGGATATGATTTTAGCGGTGGCTGAAAAATTTCCGGATTTGGAGTTCATTGATTTTGGCGGCGGTTTTGGAATTCCATACAGACCGGAACAGCAGGCTTTGGATATGAAAGATTTAAGTCAAAAAATGACTAGGCGCTTTACTGAATTCAGGCAGAGTTACGGCAGAGAAATATCAATGAAAATTGAACCTGGGAAATTGCTGGTAGGACCTGCTGGAATTTTGTTGACAACTGTCACAAATATCACGGATACTCCAAAACACCGCTTTGTGGGAGTAGATTCCGGATTCAATCACCTGCTGCGTCCGACGTTGTACGGATCCTATCACAAAATCCTTAATGCCAGTCGATATACAGGTGATGAAGAGGATGTTGTAGTCGTTGGATATATTTGCGAGAGTGGTGATATTTTTAGTAGATCCGGAGATGAAATTGAGCGCAAGTTGCCTTCTCCAGTTATCGGTGAACGCCTCGCTTTTTTAGATGCTGGTGCATATGGATTTTCGATGAGTTCTCAGTATAATTCCCGTCCGCGTCCAGCGGAAGTACTGGTATATCAAGGGCAGAGCCGTCTCATTCGGCGGGCTGAAACTTTTGAAGACCTTACACAGTTTTTTGTGGATTTTAATTAGCAATTTGTAGAAATGAACAAGAAAAAACTTGGAAAACCAAAAGGCCGGCTAGTCGATTCAGAAGCTCTGCTGGAAGTACAGAAACTACTGTCGGACATGCCGCTCCGTAAGGACATGCTGATTGAAGCTCTACATTTAATTCAGGACGAATATCATTATTTATCTGCAAAGCATCTGGTGGCACTTGCTCATGAAATGAAACTTGCTCATGCAGAAGTCTTTGAGGTGGCCACGTTTTATCATCATTTTGACGTGATCAAAGAAAACGATGCACCTCCACCACCTTTGACGGTTAGGATTTGCGATTCACTGACCTGTGAAATGTTCGGAGCAAAAGAACTCACGGAATCACTAAAAAATGTTTTAGGTGAAGGTGTCCGGATTCAGCCCGTGCCTTGTGTGGGACGCTGTCAAAATGCGCCTGTGGCTGTGGTGGGTAAAAACCCGCTTGATCTGGCATCAATTGAATCTGTACAGAATGCAGTAAATAAAAAAGAAGTTCGTCCGGAAATTCCTGAATATGTGGGTTTTTCACAATATCGGGACACCGGTGGATATCAGCTTTTTCAGGAATGCAATTCAGGAAAGCGAACTGCGGAATCTGTGATTGATGAACTGAAAAAATCTGGTCTGCGCGGTTTAGGCGGAGCAGGTTTTCCTGCAGGAAGCAAATGGGAAATTGTCAAAAGATTTTCAGGGCCTCGATTGCTGGCAATCAACATTGATGAAGGAGAACCGGGAACATTCAAAGACCGCTTTTATCTTGAAACTGATCCGCACCGTTTCCTGGAAGGATCTTTGATTGCAGCCTGGGCCGTTGGGATTGAAGAAATTTATATTTATCTCCGAGACGAATACGCTGCGGCAAATGAAATTCTGCTCCGTGAAATTAAAGAACTGGAATCTTCTTTTCCGGATATACTTCCACAAATCTATTTACGCCGTGGAGCCGGTGCATATATTTGCGGTGAAGAGTCGGCGATGATAGAATCGATTGAGGGTAAGCGCGGAATACCTCGTTTGCGTCCGCCGTATGTTGCTGAAGTTGGTTTGTTTGACCGTCCAACACTGGAACATAACATGGAAACTCTGCACTGGATTCGTGATATTGTAGAAAAAGGCGCAAAATCATTTTCTTCTCACGGCAGAAGAGGGCGCAAAGGTCTGCGCGCATTTTCGGTCAGCGGTCGTGTGCAAAAACCGGGAGTGCATCTTGCTCCAGCAGGAATTTCGATGCTCGAATTGATTGACGAATATTGCGACGGAATGCTGCCCGGACACAGCTTTTATGGTTATTTCCCCGGAGGTGCTTCCGGAGGAATGCTTCCAGCTTCACTTGGAGACTTGCCGCTGGATTTCGATACGCTTCAGGAACATGGCACTTTTATCGGTTCTGCTGCAGTGATTGTTTTTTCTGATCAGGATAGTGCACGTAAACTGGCACTTAACGCAATGAGATTCTTTGAACACGAATCCTGTGGACAATGCACTCCCTGCAGGGTTGGAACAGCAAAAGCCATTCCACTGATGGAACAAAAAACCTGGAATAAATCCCTTTTAGAAGAACTCTCGCAGACAATGGAAGATGCTTCAATTTGCGGTTTGGGTCAAGCCGCACCGAATCCGTTACGCTGTGTAATAAAATACTTTCCGCAGGAGGTGTAAAATGGAGACAATTTCATTTGAAATTAACGGACAAACGCTTGAGGCTTTGGTCGGCGAAACGATTTTGCAGGCGGCGGATCGTGCAGGAGTCGGAGACATTCCTCGACTGTGTTACAAAGAGGGTTATCGTACGGACGGCAATTGCCGCTCCTGTGTGGTGGAAATTGAAGGTGAGCGTGTACTTGCGCCGTCCTGCTGTCGTTACCCGCAGCAGGGTATGAAAGTCAACAGCAAGAGCGAACGTGCAGTCCATTCACAAAAAATGGTGCTGGAACTGTTGCTGGCTGATATGCCTGAATCCGGAAAATCGCCTTACACACCAAATTCGGAACTTGATGAGTGGGTGGAAAAATTAGGTATTAGCAAGCCCCGATTCTCAAGGCGGATCCAACCGGCTTTTGATAACTCACATCCTGCGATGTCAGTTAATTTGGATACCTGCATCCAGTGTACCCGCTGTGTGCGTGCCTGCCGCGAAGTGCAGGTAAATGATGTGATCGGAATGGCCTATAGGGGATCGCACGCAGAAATTGTTTTCGACTTCGGTGATCCAATGGGTGACAGTACTTGTGTCGCCTGCGGAGAATGCGTGCAGGCCTGCCCGACTGGTGCGTTGATGCCGGCAAATGATGTAGGCTTGGCGGTCCCAGACAAAAAAGTCGAATCCGTTTGCCCTTATTGCGGAGTTGGTTGTTTGCTGACTTATCATGTCAAGGAAGGGAAACTATTACGGGTCGATGGACGCGAAGGTCCGGCAAATCATGAAAGGTTGTGCGTCAAGGGACGTTACGGTTTCGATTACGTGCATCATCCGGATCGTCTTACAAAACCGTTGATACGTCGTAAAGATGCTCCAAAAACAATGGAACTGCTCCAGCCTAAGGACTGGCAAAAAGTTTTCAGGGAAGCATCCTGGGAAGAGGCACTCGATTTTGCTGCAGATGGTTTCAGTAAAATCCGGGATGAAAACGGTCCGGATGCATTGGCGGCTTTTGGCTGCGCCAAGGGCAGTAACGAAGAAGCATATTTGCTGCAAAAATTAGTTCGTACTGGTTTTGGAACCAATAACATTGATCACTGTACCCGTCTCTGTCATGCCTCATCGGTAAGTGCTTTGCTGGAGGGCATTGGATCCGGAGCAGTTTCAAATCCATTCACAGATGTGACGGATGCTGAAGTTATTTTTCTGATTGGAGCAAATCCCATCGGGAATCATCCGGTGGCTGCAACGTTTATGAAAAACGCAGTCAAAGCTGGTAAAAAGTTGATTTTGCTGGACCCACGCCGTACTGCGTTATCACGCCATGCAACTTACAACCTCCAGTTTCGTCCGGATACCGATGTAGCGCTGCTCAATTCTCTGATGTACGTCATCGTCGAAGAAAAATTATGCGACGAAAAATACATCACAGAACACACTACCGATTTTGAAAAATTGAAAGCCAATGTCGCGGATTACAGTCCGGAAAAGGTTGCTCCAATTTGCGGAATCCCAGAAGAGACTTTACGAGAAGTTGCCAGGACTTTTGCTACTGCGGAATCAGCTATCATCTTGTGGGGCATGGGAATTTCGCAGCACATTCATGGTACAGACAATTCTCGATGTTTAATTGCTTTGTCGCTGATGACAGGTCAGATCGGACGTCCCGGAACAGGCTTGCATCCACTGCGAGGACAAAATAATGTGCAGGGAACATCTGATATGGGCTTGATTCCGATGTTCTTTCCGGATTACAAATCAGTTACAGATCCGGAAAACAAAAAATGGTTTGAGAATTTTTGGGGAACTTCCCTCAATCCAAAAACTGGTTTAACGGTTGTGGAAATTGTTGATGCAGTGCATTCCGGAGGTGTCCGCGGCATGTACGTTCAAGGTGAAAATCCGGCGATGTCTGATCCAAACCTTAATCATGCTCGTGGTGCATTGTCAATGCTGGAGCACTTGGTGGTGCAGGATATTTTTCTGACTGAAACAGCAGGTTTTGCGGATGTAATTTTTCCTGCTTCCGCTTTTCCGGAAAAGAGCGGCACCTTCACAAATTCCAACCGCCAAGTTCAACTGGGACGACAAGCCATAGATCCTCCCGGGAACGCACGTCAAGACTGGTGGATCATACAGGAAGTGGCGCAACGACTTGGTGTTGATTGGAGTTATGATGGTCCTGAAGAAATATTTTCTGAAATCAGGAAAGCAACTCCCAGCATGGCCGGTATTACCTGGAAACGCTTACAGAAAGAACATTCTGTGACATATCCCTGCAACAAAGAAGGAGATCCCGGAGAAGCAATAGTATTTAGAAAAGGTTTCCCCACAGCAAATAAAAAAGCCCGCTTCGTTCCGGCAAAATACACTCATGCAGACGAAATGCCCGATGAAGAATTTCCGTTTGTGTTCATCACTTCTCGCCAACTCGAACACTGGCACACAGGCAGCATGACCCGGCGTGCAACTGTCTTGAATGCCATTGAACCTTATCCGGTGGTCCATGTTCACCCTGATGACCTGCAAAAGCTGGGAGTCGAACCTGGAGAAGCCGTAACTATTGAATCACGTCGAGGAAAAATATCAACGTATTCCCGGCAGGATCCCGGTGTTCAACAGGGAAATCTTTTTATGTCCTTCGCTTACAATGAGGCTGCCGCCAATTTGATTACTACTTCTGTGCTGGATCCTTTTGGAAAAATTCCTGAAGTAAAGTTCTGTGCAGTACGAATGTCTGCCGGAGGAAAACCTGAAATGCGTATCGGCTGACGGCTTACATTATTTTGATCACGTCCGGAGCAACAGAGAAAAGATCACTTAAGTCGAGAAAGTCCTTTTTCCTCTTGTTTTCTAGTCTTTCCTTGATTAAAATCAATGATACTGCTTTTGGAAGAATTTCGTTTACTGCTGCTTTACCCAACTTCTGCAACCATATACAGGACTGAAAATATTAGAAGTTCCGGCATAATAAATTGGTTAAGAACTTAAAAGTAGTTTGCTGAACATACATGCAAAATACTTTTGATGATATACAAAATAAATCAAGTCTCTTTGAGTTTTGGCATTACTTCTGTATTACCTTCTGAGGCGCATAAAAAACGTAAAAATACTGTTTTTGCACACAGGATTTTGTATGTCAATAAACTAAAGAATTTCAATATTTTTATAAATGCCAATGCATGGACTGTTAGTTGACTATGATGGAACACAAAACTAGGAATATTCGATGATAAATAAATTTGCCGGTTATTTTACACAGGATTTAGCGATTGATTTAGGAACAGCTAATACCCTGGTTTATACTAAACAACGTGGGATTGTGATTCGTGAACCATCAGTGGTGGCTGTACAAAAAGACAGCCGTGGAAGGATTCAGGTACTTGCTGTTGGGGAGGAAGCCAAACAAATGCTGGGTCGTACCCCAGGTTCAATTACAGCTATCCGGCCAATGAAGGACGGCGTTATTTCAGATTTCGATATTACCCAGGAAATGCTGCGTTACTTTATCAAGCTGACGCAAAGCAAATTTTCCTTTTTTCGTTTTAAGCCGCGTATTATAGTTGCCGTTCCTTCAGGAATTACTCAAGTTGAACGTCGTGCTGTCAAAGAAGCTGCTGAATCTGCAGGAGCAAGAGAAGTTTTTTTGATTGAAGAACCAATGGCCGCTGCACTAGGAGCTGGATTGCCGGTGACAGAAGCCAGAGGCAGCATGATTGTTGATATTGGAGGAGGAACTACAGAGGTTGCTGTGATTTCCCTAGCAGGCATTGTTTATAGCGATTCTGCTCGGATTGGTGGTGATAAAATGGACGACAGCATTACCGAATACATTAAGCAAAAATATAATCTGCTCGTTGGTGAGCGGACTGCAGAAGAAATTAAAATCAACATAGGGACTGCTTATATTAAAGAAGAACCGAAATCATATGAAGTACGCGGCCGAGACTTGGTAACCGGTATACCTAAAACACTGGTTCTTGGTGAAGAAGAAATTCTGGAAGCTCTCAGTAATGTTTGTGCGCAAATAGTTAAGACAATCCGAAATGCCCTGGAATCTACTCCTCCGGAACTGGCGGCTGACATAGTTGACCGCGGAATCGTAATGGCAGGTGGAGGTTCATTACTTTCAGGCATGGATGATTTGCTTCGACAGGAAGTAGGCTTGCCGATTTTTCTTGCAGATGACCCCCTTACCAGTGTTGCTATTGGAACAGGTAAAGTGCTTGAAGAAATTGATTTGCTTGCTACAATTGAACTCGCATCTTGAGAAGTTTTAATACTTAGACGTAATCCTGAAAATTAATGATAGCCTTAAGCTTCCAGAACAAGTGAATTCAAGCAGGCAAAGCCCGCACACACTCCTCCCTCATTGATGTTTTCGGCCTTTGTACGGACCAGGTATCCCGCATCCTTATTGCTCTTCAGCACTCCGTTATCAGCAAAACAAATTCCATATCTTCCAACCTCACTCACACTGGTTAATCTTTCTGCACGTCCGTTCACCACTAGTACTGCAGAGTGAGTTTGTGCAAGAATTTTTTCCATCAAAATATAAGCATTTTGTTCATCCTGCCTGATAGTTTTGAGAATTTTTGGAATTTCGCTGCCAAAATAATTATTCCCGCCACCTTCCCGTTGAGGTTTGAGAACATAATTTTCAGGATTGCCGGAGACCCATTCGGCTGCCTGCATTTCACCTCCAGGTGTCTCAATAATTTCGTCCAGTGTGTACATTTCTGCAAATGTTTTTAATAAATGCTTTGACGTTTCAGCAGAGGTGAAATTAGATAAAATTTCCGGCCTGGTCAAGACCTGCTGAATTTTTTTCATTCCAGCAAGCTGCATCTGTAAATCCGGTACCTGAATTGTTGATGATGACTCAATCAGCTGGCGGCCTTTTACTGCCTCAATTGTTAGATAATCATCAGGAGTGTAGCCGGCACGGTAATAGCTGAGGGCAACTATTTTCCCTTCCAGAACTAGGTGTCCCTGACGCAAGCATCCGCCTTCGAATACATCGGCTAAAGTTTTCCGGACAGTACTAATTTTATGTTCATCCCATAAAAGCTGTTCCAGCCCCAACTGATCGAAAAGGTTGCCCTCTAAAGGTTGGGAAATCAGCAGCATCACCCCGTCAGGGGAACCGTAGTCTCGCACTGCCTTTGCAAAGGCATCAACTACAGGACTCAGCGGATTGTTTGGAATAATTTCTGGTAATTGATTTTGCTTGAATAAATAGCGGTGTAAATGAGATATTTGAGTTATTAAAAACGGGAAACTGGCAGAGACCGTGTTCAGTTCAACTTGACGAAGTGCTGACTCAGCAAAATTTGATTCAGTGGAATCAACTGCCTGCCCTGTTTTTTTGTGCTCATCTTTGATCAAAAAGAAATCATTTCGCTGCACAAGAAGTTGTTTGCTTTGAGTAATTTCATCCGTTCTGCAATCCATCAGCATTCGTAAAAATGGGTCTATTTTGGCGATAGGTTCCAAATGATGCTCAAGAAAATCCCAGTTCTGAGATATGCTGATCATCAACTCACTGAATGGTGCAGTCAGTTCTGTCATTTCCTGCAGGTCTGCTGCAGAAATTTTATAAGGGCTAAGGGAAAACGGGGCATGAGTGAGCTGACCATCAGGCAAATATTTCAGAATTCCATAAAGCTTTGCCAGCTCTATCGAATTTTCAATCGTCTCGTTTTGAACTTGTGTTTGCATTCAAATTTCGGTAATTTTAGATAACCAGAGGCGACGTGGCCGAGTGGTTAGGCAGAGGTCTGCAAAACCTTGTACAGCGGTTCAAATCCGCTCGTCGCCTCCAGTTCCTTTTTTCCCTGCCTGGGTGGCGGAACTGGTAGACGCAAGGGACTTAAAATCCCTCGGTGGTAACACCGTGCCGGTTCGAGTCCGGCCCTAGGCACCAAATAATATACGACTTAAAACCCAAAAAACCGTTTGCTGATAATTTAGTGAACGGTTTTTTTGTCTTTCTCCTGCGCAGATCCAAATCAAAATTTAACTTCGTTCTCACTCTTTTGCAGGAAACTGCTCCAAAGATGTTTATCTTTTTCATCCAAATGATAATATTCCATACGTCAATTATACTTTAAAATTAATAATACCAACAGCCTCCAATGAAATACATGATTTTTCGTCTCCTGACTTTTTCAGTTTTATATTTCTTTTGTACTTCGTCTGTCTTCG
>Ga0257107_1000094_pt1 | contig 31190 bp, 25 predicted proteins | sample LP_taG_2_FD_190178 | JGI IMG/M metagenome (GOLD analysis project Ga0257107, IMG submission 190178) | Marine microbial communities from Northeast Subartic Pacific Ocean, Canada - LP_J_2011_P26_500m | ecosystem: Environmental > Aquatic > Marine > Oceanic | place: Canada: Northeast Subartic Pacific...
CCAGATTGGTTTCAGACCGTAATAGCCTACCGTCATGATTTGCCTAACTTGATAACTGGCGGTTGTTTTTTGCTGGGGCGCAGATTGGTAAATATTGCCCAAGGCATCCGTTTCACCGGCACAGCCCGCACAGGGGCATTCGTCTCGTAATCGCTGTAGCGAAACAATAGCTTCACTGCCGTCTGAAAAATTCACCAGCAGCAGGTCATTGACTACTTCAAAGTCCTGGATATTTTTATTGTTTTCAGGCACTGTCATACAAATTGATTAGCCGTTTTTTGGCACGTAAATTTCCGTGTCTTTATTGAAATAATGAAAACAAATCCGGGCGCTTAGCTCAGTTGGTCAGAGCGCTGTCTTCACACGGCAGAGGTCGGCAGTTCGAGCCTGCCAGTGCCCACTCTTCTAAAACCCTTGATTTAATGTCGGGGGCTTTGTCTATAACCAACCATTTAATTTAGTCAGCCCTACTCGTACCTCTATGCCATATATATGCGTTTGGAGGTAAGGTATTTGGAGGTAAGTCTTTGGGTACACCAAGGCGGTACTCATATATATACAGGTGTGTGTGTCTTAAAATTTTCCAAATAAAAGAACGTCATAATTGACTTTGGAAAACGTCAGTAACGGGTGTGGTTGATGCACAAGGCAACAAAGTCAATCACCCCCATACCCTCATACTGTTAAAAGCAAAGATAATTAAAGTCATTCAGTGACAGTTCGCGGTATCCGAATCAACCTAAAAAAGACAAGACGGATTTCTCAACCTAATTTGCACCCACCTATAGTTAATCGATGGGGGTAGGGTAAGGAATAAAAGAGGCGCACGCATTGTAACGCTATTTTTTGATATTTAGGCTGGCGGGGTGTAATATTGTCTTAATGAAACGTATCTACCAAAATCAACAATTAGAGAATGAATAGAAAACAAAAGTTTACAATAGTGACTGTTTGGATATTATTAACTAGAGGTTATGATACATATGCAACTTTCCAACACACTCCAGATTTAGGTAAAGAAGCAAATCCATTAGTTTCAATTTTTGGTTTTAACTGGACTTCTTTACTGGTTGTGGTTGCAGTTGGTAGCCTATATGTGATTTATACTTATTACTTAGCAACCTTTAAAACATATAATTTTTTGCCCAAAGAAAAAGGTTACAGTCTTAGTCATTTTATCGGATATGTTTACACTGGAAAGAAACAAAGCTGGATTTCAGTGTTTTATAAAATTCCAAAAGATTTGCAAAGATTTAATCACGTTATTATGGGTCAACTACTTTCAAGATGTTTGGTTTTTGCAGGTTTTGTATCAACTATAATGTGGTTGCTGATAAATAACACAGAATTCTATAAAAGTATTCATAGTGCACCAATGATATATCTAATACTAATAATTGGAAGTGTTTATATATCTTATAGATGGTTCAAGAAAATATATAGTGAATATATAACTAACGCCCAGTAGCGGGGTTTTTTGTTTCCCCCACATTTGTTCTTATTTTTCCCTGTGATAGTTTGTGGTAAACATGCATTGGTTTAGTGAGTTTAACAATTTCACTGCTTACATATCTGATATAGTATGGGGGGGGTGGACAATATTTCTCCTGTGTGGTGTTGGTCTTCTACTAACATTAAAGACACGATTTATTCAGGTTACACGCTTTTGTACATCATGGAAACTTCTGTTTGGTGCTGCTTTCAAAAAAGAGAGATCTGACAAAGAAGGTGACATCTCTCCTTTTCAGGCGCTTACCACTGCTCTATCAGCGACAATAGGGAACGGAAATGTGGCAGGCGTTGCCACCGCTATTGCTATTGGAGGCCCCGGGGCAGCTTTCTGGATGTGGGCGGTATCCCTATTCGGTATGGCCACAAAGTATGCTGAAGCGGTATTGGGTGTAAAGTATCGCTATCAAGCTGAGGATGGGACTATGCTAGCCGGCCCTATGGTCTACATCAATAGAGGCTTAGGCATGAGACGCTTGGGTATCTTTTTTGCAATTGCCGCACTGTTTGGAGGCCTTGGTGCTGGGAACATGACACAGTCCAACTCTATTGCCTTGGTTTTATTTAGTGATTTTGATATACCAAAATGGATAAGTGGTATCGTACTTGCATTTGTCCTATGGCTTGTAATAATAGGGGGCATCAGACGCATAGGCCGTGTTGCAGAAACGCTGGTTCCCTCTATGGCTCTTATTTATATAGTAAGTTGTTTAGTAATATTATACACCAATCTATCTGGGATCCCCGCTGCCTTTGCACTTATCATTGATAGTGCATTTAGTGACACAGCCGCGACTGGAGGTTTTGCCGGGGCAACAGTTGCGAGAGCCATGGCTTATGGTTTCCGCAGAGGAACAGTGTCTAGTGAGGCTGGCATTGGCACTGCCGCTATCGCTCATGGAGCAGCCAGAACTTCGGATCCTCATAGTCAGGGGCTTATAGGAATGATGGGTGTATTTATTGATACTATGGTCGTATCAAGTATGACAGCTCTCGTGCTGGTGACTACTGGCGCATGGTCTTCTGGTCTTATCAGCACTGAAATGACTGCAATGGCTTTCAAAAGCGTCCTACCTTTTGGAGGAGTCATTATTATCATCGTGTCTGCCCTATTTGGTTTTACCACTATGGTAGGCTGGGCATATTATTGTGAGCAGTCACTTCGACATATTGGAGGAATAAAATTTTCTATTCCATTCAGATGGATCTATTGCGGGCTGGCCGGGCTAGGCGCAATGTTTCAGGTGAAGCCTCTATGGGACTGGGCCGATATTTTTATAGGTTTGATGGTGTTTGCAAATCTTATTGCCCTCATTGCACTAAGAAATGAGGTAAAAACAATTAGTCAGCCCTAAAATAATCTTATGTTATTTTATCATATGTTCAAATAAGTTTCATTGAATGCAATTGCGACCCTCCATAGAACAGACACTTTCTTCTGTAAATATTATTAGTCCTTATTTATCTCAGACGCCTCTGGAATTTGAAAAATCAATCAGCGCGATCGTGGGAACTGATACCTACGTTAAGCATGAATATAAATCCCCGGTGAATTCATTCAAGGCCCGAGGTGCGCTTACTCTAGTGCACCACCTTAAAAATTCAGGTAAAGTAATAAAAGTGATAACCGCATCCACCGGTAATCACGGATCCGCGATGGCTTTCGCCTGCAAAAAATTTGATATGCCTATCACTGTTGTTGTTCCAGAAGGAGCGGACAGAAGCAAGGTCGAGCTAATAAAAACATTTGGTGCGGATCTGCAAATCCTGGGACAGGACCTTGATGAATCTAAAGACATCATACAGAAAATGGATTTGCCTGATGACTGTCTATTTATTGAAGATGGTGCCGTTGCAGAAATTGTTGCAGGTACATCTACAATTGGCTATGAAATCACAAAACAACAGAGAGAAGTTTTAGATATTGTGTTTGTACCTCTAGGAAATGGATCACTCATTGGTGGCATAGGAAGCGTTCTTAAACACGAGAGCCCTGACACTCGTATCATAGGGGTCCAGTCGGATCTGGCCCCGTGCATGTCATACTCGTTCCAGCAGAAGGCATCAGTAAATACAGAAAGTTGTGATACATTTGCTGGAGGAATCGCTGTTCGGGTTGCGATCCCCGAGGCCGTTGATCTTATGCTTGAAGTGGTGGATGATGTGATACTCGTCTCTGATAAGGAGCTAAAAGAATCCATGGCTCTTTTTCTAAAAGCAATAGATGTTTTGATAGAGGGGGCAGGCGCAGCGGCGCTGGCAGGGGCACTGAAAATGAAAAAAGAATTAAATAATAAATCTGTTTGTCTTATTGCTTCTGGGAGCAATGTGGATAAAAAGCTCAGGCAAGATATCATCACAAACTATGCTAATTAGATTAGGAGCTATTTATGGCTGACATAGTGTTGAGGGGCGGTGAAATCATTAATGGCGAGGGGCATCCTGCGGTTTCCGGTGACGTTGTTGTAGATGGCGGCACTATAGTATCCACCTCTAGTCAATCCACAACAGAGGCCAATCTAGAGTTTGATGTGCAAGGTAAGATTGTATGCCCAGGCTTCATTGATATACACAGCCACTCTGATTTTTCACTTATGGCAGACCGTCGCAATGAGGGGGCTATTCGTCAAGGCATCACGACGCTGGTAACAGGCAACTGCGGACACGGGCCTGCTCCATTACACAATCTGGATCTAGCCAAGCGCAATACTGTAGGCTTTAGCGAAAGCTGGGGCGTTGATTTTTCTTGGACATCATTCAATGAATACCTGGAGGTTCTTTTATCGCCTGGACTTTCCGCCAATGTCGCGCCACTCATCCCACACGGATCCGTGAGACTGGCCGCTATGGGGCACTCCACTGGTGAGGCCTCATCCAGTGACCTGGAGAATATGAAATCCATGGTTCAGGAGGCTATGTGTGCTGGTGCTATAGGCCTATCCTCAGGCCTTGAATATTCTCCCGGCATATACGCTGATGAGGATGAGCTGACTGCCCTTGCCTCTGTCGCTGCAAAATATTCTGGTATTTATGCTAGCCATATTCGTAACAGGGGAGAATTATTTGAGGATGCGGTAGAAGAAGCGATAAATATATGTAGGCGATCAGATCTTCCTGGGCAATTATCGCATCTGGCCCCACGCCCTTATGCACCGGAAGGGGCGTTTGAAAATGTTCTCAAAACAGTGAATCTTGCTAGAGAGGTTGAGGGTATACGGCTAGGAATCGATACCTTTCCAGATGTCTGGGGGCCGGGAATGGTAGTAGCTCTTTTGCCCCCGTGGGTATACGAGGGTGATCGGAGTGAAGTATTGAATCGCCTTAACGATCCTCAAACAATAGAAAACTGTCGAGATCATTTCTACGATCCCACGAATTACCTGCTTCGTTTAGGAGGCCTAGAAATGTTTTATCTTTCCTCCTCTATTGCGCATCCAGAGCTTGTTGGTAAGAATTTTATTGAAATAGGAGAGGCCTTTGGGTGTGACCCTGTGGAAGGCATTTTTAAGCTGGTGCTAGCTGATGGCGCGGATTTTTATAATGTGATGCTAAGACATATTTTTGCTACCAGCGATGATCTGGATCTGCTACTTAGTGAGCCATACTGTTCTATTGAAAGTGATGGTGTTGTAACAGCAACAGATGGGGCTCTCTCAAACTTCACCATGAACAGGTCTAGTTTTTGTTACACCATAAGATTTTTAGATGAGTATGTTTTTAAGCGTGAAATGTTTAGCCTGGAAGAGGCAATTCGTAAAATGACTTCTCTACCGGCGGACTCAGCAGGATTATCTAAGCGTGGTCGTGTTGCGCCAGGCATGGATGCAGATCTAGTTGTTCTAGACCCAGATAAGCTCTCAGATAATAGTACAGACGACGAGCCCAAGGCATATCCCTCTGGCATTGAGACAGTAATAGTTAACGGCAAATTGGTCTTGAATAACGGCCAACGAACTGAAAATCTGCCTGGTCGACTTGCTACTCAGTAGTTATTATCATAAATAACAACGGATTTAAGCAAGCCCCGCCCATTAGCGGGGTTTTTTGTTTCCCCACATTTGTCCTTACATTCCGCCGCAATGATTAGAAATAACTAAGGAGACTAAACTGAAGAATTGCGAACAATGATTTCAAATAATTCATTCTTTAAGGAAATTCCGGTCATTGACATTTCTCCACTGGTAGGACCCCAAGACAATCCAAAATCGTTGCGAAAGACAGCGAAGGAAATAGAAAATGCCTGCAAAAATATTGGGTTTTTTTATGTAAAGAACCATCAAATCCCACAGAATCATCTGGATGCTGTAATTCTTGTAATGCAGGAGTTCTTTAATCTGCCAGAAGAAAAAAAAATGGAAATCCATATCGGTAATTCAGATGTATTCCGAGGATATACTCCCCTGGGTAAGGAACTCACCAATGCGAAGTATGACTGGCATGAATGTGTAGATTTTGGACTGGATCTTGAACCAAATCATCCTGAAGTAATAGCAGGGAACCAATTGTTGGGCCCCAACCAATGGCCGGAGAACCAACCCAATTTTAGAAAAGCACTAGAAAGGCATTGGGATCTCATGATTCTGTTAGGGAGAAGGATAACGGAAGGATTGGCTATGAGCCTAGGGTTTGATAAAAAAAAATTCGCTCGTTTTATGAATAAATCCCACAGTTTTATGCGAATCTCAAATTATCCTCCATATGGAAAAGATCAGGAAGAAAATGTGGGTGATGGAATTGGGGCTCACATTGATTACGGATTTCTCACTATTTTACTTCAAGATAATATTGGTGGACTGGAGGTAAAAAATGCTGATAACGAATGGGTCAGCGCTCCGATGATCCCTGGCACCTTTTTGATCAATATTGGTCATATGATCCAACGGTGGACCAATGATTACTATAAGGCAACCGTTCATCGTGTGATTCCGCCAAAACATGAAACTCGTTGCTCCCTTCCATTTTTCTTTGAGCCAAACTTTGATGCGATCGTGGTTCCACTGGATACATTCTGCAGTAAAAATAATCCACCTCGATATAAGCCATTCCATTTTGGTAATTATCTTGAGAGTAAATTCACGACCAGTTATTCCGATACAGTGATATAATCCCCCTCTTGAATTTTCTTTCTATCCAGTTGTATCATTGAATATCAATTAAAGTAAAATGGATAAAAAATTACTAATATCATTTTTCATCCTATATCTTATTGTGCCAAATCTTATCAATGCAAATGGACAAATTGATGGTGAAAATAATCCTCAAAAGTATTCACCATTTCTTCAAGATTCGATTAATGATTACCATAGCGTAGATAAATCATTTCAATTAAATGATTTATCTACGCTATGGCGTTTGACCTTTGATTCGATTAAAATGCCAGATAAGGATGGATCCATGGGGCTATTAGGATTTTATTATCTTGCCAAATTTAGTCCACTTTTTAATGGTGGTATTGTTGGCTATAGCGCAATGAGAGGTAACCAAGGTGGTTTATTTGTTTTAGGAATTGAAGGCAATATTTATCATCGTCTAATCTCAAAACTTTGGATTCACTCTGGTTTATTTGTTGGAGGAGGAGGTGGCAAGGTGGGGACTGGTAATGGCTCTATGATGCGGAGCCACATTGGCCTCTCTTATGACTTTGAACGATTCAAATTAGGTGCCAACTACAGTTATGTGAGTTTTCCTGATAGCAGGATCCAAGGTAAGCAAGTTAGTCTTTCCATTACTATCCCAACTCAATTTTATTACACCAATCCAAATTTCATTGGTAAGACTATAGATGACTTAAACATGTTAAAACATATATCAAATTCAAGTAATATTGTATTTGATCGCATCTATATGGGTATCATTGTAAAAAACTATTTTCAAAAGTTGGCGACAAAAAATACTTATGGAGAAGTTCAAGATGATACTATTTGGCTTACAGGATTTGAACTTGGTCGCTTCATGACAAAAAATACTTATATCTTGTTGAAAACTTCTGGTGCTTTCAAAGGAAATCCACACGGTTATATGGATTTTTTAGCTGGTGTTGGTTACAACTATCCTTTAATTACCCAATACTTATCATTATCAGGAAAAATCACTGCAGGTTCTGGGGGTGGCGGTCACGTGGATACAGGGGGTGGATTTTTGGTGGAGACAAATATTGGTCTAAAACTGAACTTTACTCCAAATATTGCTATGCAAATTGATGGTGGATATTTGAATTCCCCTAAAGGAAATCTCAAAGCAATTAGCCTGACATCCAAACTTCTTTATTCAATAGAAACAGCCAGTATTGTACCCACATACAAAAGTAGGAGTGCTGATGGTATTTACACCTTCTATACTTGGGCTATTAGGATAACTAACCAAGTTTATAGACACCCCAAACGTACTCAAAATATTGCTAATGATAATGTGCATCTCATTTGTGTTAAATTTGATAAATTGTTGAACAATTATATTTTTCTTACAGGTCAAGCTCATTCCGCATATTCCGGTAATTACGTAGGAGGGTATGCCGCTGGATTGGTCGGTGTTGGTATACAAAGTAAGGCGATACTTAATGATAAATTAAAAGCTAATGCAGAAATGTTAATTGGTGCTGGTGGCGGTGGACATTTAGCCATAGGACAAGGGGCCATTGCACAATCTGTTTTCGGATTGACATATAATTTTAACAACTACTTTGGTGTGCGATTGTCCACTGGAGAGCTGTTTGCTTTAAAAGACGACTTAAACAATAATATAATTGACCTAGGTTTAGTAATCAACTTTGCAACATTAATTCGATCACTTAACTATTAACTATTATTCAACCTTATTAAAGGGACATTTTGTTTTATAATGCAGATAACTATTAATTTAAATTATGCTTGTGGAAAAATCATTATCCAATAAAATAGCTGACTTGGCAAAAAGTCTCCCAGAATATATTTACCTATTCCTGATTGCTTCCACAGCTGTGGTGGTAGGTATCGAATGGGACATATCCTGGCACGAGACCATTGGCCGGGATAAATTATTATCCCCGCCCCACATTGTTGTATATCTGGGCGGAATTATTTGTGGTGTAACCTGTGCCTACATGGCTTTGAGACAAACTTTCGTAGATATTAACCTTTATAACCGCTATGTGACCTTTTGGGGCTTCAAAGCACCTTTTGCCTGTTGGGTTTGTATATGGGGGACCATTGCCATGCTGACGTCAGCCCCGTTTGATGATTGGTGGCATAATGCTTATGGTCTTGACGTTCAAATCATTAGTCCACCGCATCTCGTTCTAGCTGCAGGTTTCTTTGCTATTCTATTGGGAACTCTGCTCCTACTAATAGCTGAAAAAAATCTGGCCAAGGGTAATAAGAAAGATTTTCTGGAACTATTATTCATGTATTCTGCTAGCTTGATCGTAGTCCAGTTTGCAATTATTCTCACAGAATACAGCTTTACCAATAAACAGCACACATATGAATTTTATCTGTTATCATTGACAATCTATTCTTTTCTAATCGTTGCTTTTCGCAAGGCAGCTGATCATAAATATGCAGCAACTATCATTGCGGCACTGTTTATCTTACATCGTCTACTAATCATCTGGATCTTACCGTTATTTGAAGCTGAACCACTGCTGGGTCCTATTTATAGAGATGTAGACCATTATGTGGCTCCTTACTTCCCCGTTCTATTAGTGATCCCAGCGCTTGGTGTTGACATCCTGCACCATAAGATCAAAAGTGGTAACAGAATAGTACAAACAGCAATGATTGGTATTTGTTTTTGCATCACTTTCTTTATTGCACAGTGGTACTTTGCTGAATTTCTTCTCACAGAAAATGCTAGAAACTGGTTTTTTGCTGCTAATAATAATTTTCCTTACTGGGTCAGTATGGGTGAACGTAGTTACGAGTTCTGGTTTCAGGAATGGACACCCTATGGACAAAAACATGAATTAAAAAAAATTACGCTGGGGAATTTTGGCCTTCTTACCATTTTTACCATCCTTTTTTCCTACTTAGGCAGCTTCTTCGGTACTTGGATTAGGAAAATCAAGCGATGATCTGCGGGATAAATAAGTTCATTCTACGTTCCATAATTCTTTCTTGTTTTCTAAATGCGGACATTGGGCATAACAATGTTGTTTATGAGGGAAAGGCCGGCGATATACCATTGCGGGTATTTGTTCAGTTGCCTGGTGTGGTCCCTGGCTTGGCAGATATTTCAATAAGGGTTTTTGCAGATGGTGTTAACAAGGTAACAATCCAGCCGCAAAAACAGGATAAAGACAGAAAAAGCAAATCGCCGCCGCCTGATGTTGCCGAACCTGTCCAGGGAGAAACTAATTTGTTTTCTGCGCAGCTATGGCTAATGGATTTTGGTTCGTATAACCTTGATATAAAAATATATCAAGACCAGCGTGTTGAGCGGACCTCTATTCCAGTTAATTCTATTGCCACAAAAGTAGCCGTAATGAATCAGGCCACATCATCCGTTCTGTGGGTTTTGCTCGGTGTGTTATTCTTTGGCGGTATTAACATCATCAGGATCGGCTATAAGGATAGCACTGAACCACCTGATACTGAACCAGGCCAAACAAAAAGAAAACGATCCTACATTGTTACAGGTATAACGCTATTGTTTTTCTCAGCAATAATTTATGGTGGAAAAAACTGGTGGGATAAAATTGATCTGGCTTACCAACAAAACATATTCCAGTCTCTCGATAATAAGGTGGATATATTGAATAATGGTCAAACGAATCATATTAGTATTGAGATTGTAGACGAATTGTGGATTAAAGGAAGAATAGCAGATCTTATTCCCGATCATGGAAAAATTATGCACTTGTATATCATCAGTGATACATATGAACAGCTGGCACATATTCACCCAAGCAGAACAGATGATAGAAATGTTTTCATAGCAAAGATGCCACCTTTTGATAATGGAACGTATCACCTTTATATGGACATTACCCATGAAACTGGTTTTTCCCACACCATGACCAACACATTTACCTATAATACTGAAAATACAATCTACGACCCCACTATTCTTACAGTAGAAAGAGATCCAGATGATTCATGGACGCTGAATACTAGTGAGGACAGAATTACATGGAAAGACAAACAAACTTCATATAATGCTGGAGACAATATTGCGATGCATTTTAAAGTGAGTAATAATGGGACAGCAGCAGTGTTAGAACCTTATATAAGCATGGGCGGTCACGCAGCGCTGTTAAAAAATGATAGGAGTGTTTTTGTCCACCTGCACCCTATTGGAACAATCAGCATGGCCTCGCAGGAAAAGTTTCAGGAAAATTATACCCAAGGTGTACTTGATCGGGAAGATATATGTTTTTTCGGTTTTGCAGATGATTCAACGGGGAATTACTTCAATAGCAATACATCACCAAATGGTGAAGTAAATTTCCCGGCAATTAAACTAACAACGCCAGGCAATTACTCCATCTGGGTACAAGTAAAAAGCGCAGGTGAGGTCATTACACAGAAATTTGATTTCAACGTAATTCTATGATCATATTACCATACTTAAGATCAAGGCTATCGAGAATGCAGTTAGACCCAGGATAACCGTAAGTATTGTCCATGATTGCAAGGTCTGCCGTTCCGTAAGACCAAAATAACGATTCACTAGCCAGAAACCACTGTCGTTCACATGGGACATCATTGTAGCGCCAGAGGCAATGGCAATGACTACTAAAGCCTTGTAAACTTCTGCACCAGTAAAGGATAACAATAGTGGTGCCGTTAAACCCGCACTGGTAATCATAGCAACGGTAGCTGAACCTTGGATCACGCGCACCAATAAGCTGCATATAAAGGCAAACATTATTGGCGTAGTTGTATCGCCAGTCAGGGATTTGGCTAACATAGCGCCTGCACCAGTATCGATCAAGATTTGCTTAAACATTCCGCCTGCGCCAGTTAATAAAATAATTAAGCCTGCCGGAGCCATGGACTTGCTCCATATTTCCTGAATGTCATCCTTGGTCATGCCTTGGCGAAGGCCCAAAAAATACCAGGCCAGTAAATTCGCGATGATCAAGGCAGTAAATGGATGCCCGATTAGTCCGATCCAAATTGTGAAGGCAGACGGGATCGACCAAGCTGTTTGCGGAATATGCTTTACTGCAGTGTTCATGACCATAAGCAATATCGGAATAAAGATAATTGTTATGATCATCCCAGGATGAACATGGCTATTTTTATCCTTACTTGTCTCTTCCATATAATTAGGTATGGGCACCTTGATTCTATTACTTACATATGAGCCAAAAATCGGCCCGCTGATCACAGCGGCAGGTATACCAACCACAAGGCCAAATAGAATAACATAGCCTAAATCCGCACCCAGTATGTGCGCCACGGCAACAGGTCCTGGTGTTGGGGGTATGAACCCATGGGCAACGGCCAGTCCAGCCAGTAAAGGCATGCCAAAAAATAACAATGATTTGCCGGTTTGTCTCTGTAGGGCATAAATGATCGGAACCAATATGATGAAGGCTACATCAAAAAACACAGGAATAGAGACCATAAGTCCTGTCCCAACCATTGCCCATGGCGCCCTTTCCAAACTCATTTTTTCCAGCATATAATTCGCCAGTGAGCGGGCACCACCGGATCTCTCTAACAATGCACCAAATAGTGCACCAAGGCCCACAACAGTTGCTACAAACCCAAGCGTATCACCCATTCCCTTTTTCATACTGTCAATAATTATATTAGGGGGCATTCCAGCCAAGATACCAGCGGCCATACTTGCGATCAGCAGTGCCAAAAACGCCTGTATTTTTAATCGTAGAATCAATAACAACAGTAAAGCAATACTGATAAGAACAGCCGCTAGAAGATGATAATCCATAATTAGTCTGTATGTCTTAACTTATTTAAAATAATTTTCACAATATGATCGAAGGAGGAGGAAATGTTAAAATGCCAGCCATATTGTGGGGGTTCCAAATCCGCTAATTGTGAATCTAACAACTCTGATTTGAAATAATGTCCCTTTCTTCCAGACATCCGTGCTTTAATTAGTTCTGGGCGACCGTAAAGAAATATCCAGATTATATCATTTTTTTTGCCTGATTGAAGAGCTGTTCTGTATATTTCTTTAAGCGCAGAGCAAGCTAGAACGGCGCCTGTGGCCGCTTCCCACTGCACCAGATTCTTACTCAATGTTTCCAGCCAGGATTTCCTGTCTTTGTCATCCAGCGGTATTCCCTGTTTCATTTTAACAATATTGCCTTGAGGGTGAAAATCATCCGCATCATAAAAAGGGACTTCCAGTTCGGATGCCAATGCCTTACCTACAGTGGTTTTTCCGGAGCCCGATACACCCATAACTACGATTATCATGATCACAATATATTGGCTCCAAAGATTTTGAACAACATTAGCAATAAAATCTTGCGCTCTAATATTTCAATATGCATTTTTTAGTTAAGTTTTGGTTTGAGAAAAGGTTGCTAGCAAAAGAAATTTCTGATGAAAAGATTGTATATATTAATAGGATTTTCTTTGCTGCAAGCCCAGCCGCAGCCTGTTAACCGCACCATTTTCATGATTGATATTGCCGCAACAGATGAAGAAATCATTATTGATGGTGAACGTAATGAAACAGTTTGGGAAAATACTACTACGGCAAAGGACTTTTTTAGAATAACACCTATTGATACCGGCCTGGCTACTACAAGGACAGAAGTACAACTGGTATACAATGACGATTATCTTTTTGCAGCGATTATCTGTTACGACGCGGTACTTGGTAAACGTCCTGTAGAATCGCTACGGCGAGATTTCAGTTTTCCAAAAAATGATAACTTCATCATTTTCATGGACACCTACAATGATCAGACCAACGGCTTTGCATTTGGGGTATCCGCCGCTGGTGCACAATGGGACGGCATACAGGCTGATGGCGGTGATGTTTCACTTGACTGGGATTGCAAATGGTATTCCGCTGTAAAAGAATATGATGATCACTGGGTAGCTGAATTTGCAATTCCTTTTCGCAGTATTCGTTACCAGGAAGGAGTTGATGAATGGGGCATTAATTTCAGTCGTTTTTCATTGCTCCAAAATGAAAAGTCTGCCTGGGCACCTGTACCGCGACAATTCAAATCCTCTACCCTGGCCTTCACTGGTACGCTGCAATGGGATAAACCTCCCCCGAAACAGGGAACCCGATTTTCAATAATTCCTTTTCTTTCTGGCCAAGGATTGGAAAATATAGATGCTGGCACCCCGCCAAATAGTGATGTAGATAGCGGTTTAGATGCAAAAGTAACATTATCAACTTCATTAAATTTGGACTTAACAATTAATCCCGATTTTTCGCAGGTAGAGGTAGACCAACAGAGAACAAATCTGGATCGTTTTGAATTGTTCTTTCCCGAAAAACGGCAGTTTTTTCTGGAGAACAGTGATCTTTTTGCCAGCCTGGGTAGTAAAAATATTCGTCCTTTTTTCTCCCGGCGGATTGGGCTAGCTACTCCGGTTATAGGCGGTGCTCGTCTAAGCGGTAAACTGGGGCCAAATTACCGATTGGGGATCATGAATATGCAAACCAATGGAAATGAGGAAACCCCTGCTACTAACTTTACCGTGGCAACACTTCAGCGAAAAGTACTTACACGTTCCAGTTTAAGTATATTCATAGTAAATAAGGAATCTGACCTACAAGGGAATGCAAATGGCGGAGAAAATTCGTATAACCGGGTTGGTGGTATTGATTTTAACCTGGCCAGTGCGGATAACCTTTGGACAGGGAAAACTTTTTTTCACCAAGCAATATACAAGAATGCCGGTGCTAACGCATTTGCAGCAGCTACTTCAATTAAATACAATAATGGCACAGTTTCAGGCCAGATGGGTTATTCTGTTGTTGGCACAGATTTCCAGGCTGATGTAGGTTTTATAAAGCGGACTGGGTTCCACCGGTTTGGGCCACATTTAGAATACAAATTTTACCCCAATAAAGGGAAAATACTTAATCATGGACCAACATTTAAATTTGATAATGTATTCGATGAAGACCTCAAACCAATGGATCGAGAACTTGAACTAAAATACATAATCAACTATATAGACCGGAGTAAGTTGTCAGCAGAACTAGAGCGCGGTTTTGTAAAATTACTCGAACCTTTTGACCCAACAAATACAGGTGGGGATACACTTGCATCCGGTAGCGCATACAACTGGAATGAATTTTCGATGAAATATGAATCTGATGCCCGAAAAACGATCAATTTTACTTCCAATATTCGGTACGGAGGTTACTATAACGGAAACAAGTTTTCATTCAATGGTGAAATTAATTATCGAGTACAGCCTTATGTAAACCTATCCATATCTACGACTTATGATAAGATTGATCTGCCCAAACCTTTTAAAAGTATGGCCTTTTTATTGATTGGACCGCGGCTAGATCTAACCTTTACTAATAAATTGTTTCTCACTACTTTTGTTCAATTTAACGATCAGGCTGATAATGTTAATTTGAATTTGCGTTTTCAGTGGCGTTTTGCACCGGTATCCGATCTGTTTATTGTTTATACAAATAATGCTTATCCGGCTGATTTCCGCACCAAAGACAAAGCGTTGGTAGCCAAGATATCTTACTGGTTTAACTAAACTGTGCCTGAACTTCCCGAAGTTGAAACAGTAGTCTTATCCATCAGGGATCAACTTGTGGGCCGGAAATTCATAAATATTAATGTGTACTGGCCCAAGGTATTGTTCAACTTTTCAAAACAAGAATTTTTAGATAACCTAGTTCGAAGAAATATTACCAACGTTCACCGCAGGGCAAAATTTATTGTGCTGTCCTTTGACGAAGATATTCTCGCAATCCACTTACGAATGACTGGCAAACTGTATTTTGCTGATGGTAAAACTAATGGAAAGCATATCTCCGCCTGTATGGAACTAGATAATGGTCAACAGTTGGTTTTTGAGGATACAAGAAAATTTGGCCGGTTTTATTATTACACGTCACAGGATTTTCTAGATAAAAAACTTGGTATTGAACCACTTGGTGATTCTTTTACCCCTGAATGGCTGATAGAGAACCTGCGCTGTAAAAAGCGAATGATAAAAGCCTTATTGCTAGATCAACGTATCATTGCCGGACTGGGTAATATATATGTGGATGAATGCTTGTGGCAGAGCGGAATACACCCGGAAACAAAGTCTAACAAAATACAGAAAAATAATATTAGCACCCTTTGTGAGTCGATCAAAAACACTTTACAATCATCTATAACTGCCCGTGGCACAACCGTGGTAAATTTTAGTTATCTCAATGGAAGATCTGGGAAATTTTCAAATCAGTTACAAGTCTTTGGGAAAGAGGGTCAACCATGTGCGATCTGTACAACAGAAATAAAAAAGAAACGGGTTGCGGGTCGCGGTACCCATTTTTGTCCCACGTGTCAAAAGAAACAGTATTAAGAATTCGAAGATTTTTCGTTCTTTGGTGAAGTTTTTATTTTACACGTAAATTATACACCCGTGAACCAAAGCTTGAAAATGAAACAAGTACCTGTTCTACTAATTTTCCTGTCTGGCTTTATTTTTCCACAAACCCGTGAATTTGTCGAAGAGACTTATGATGACGGTATGCCTAAAATTATAACTATCTTCAAACAATCTGGCAATACCATTATTATTACAAAACGATCCTACTGGTATAATAATGGTCAAAAACAAAAAGAAGGCACCTATAGAAATGGGTTGTGGAACGGGAAATGGACTTACTGGAATAAAGAAGGTGTCCGATATGCGGATGGCCAATTCATAGATGGCAAACTGCATGGCATATATAACTGGTACTACGACAGCGGAAAAAAATTTAAACAAGAAGCATTTAAAAATGGGGTTCGCCACGGCAAGAGTACACAATGGTATGAAAATAGCTGGAAACAGATTGAAGGTGAATATTTGGAAGGAAAACGATTCGGCAAATGGATATTCTATAATGAGGATAGAACTATAGATGTTGAAAAACTGTTTGGAGAAGAGATTTAGGACCCCTGGGTTACTGTATTATTTACTGTTAATCCAATCAATATAAACCCATGTGCGGTAGGAAAACACTTACCAAGGACACCCAGGCAATAATTGAAGAGCTGCTTGTTGATGAATGGGATCAAAAAGATGAATACAATCCAAGTTACAATATTGCGCCCACGCAAAAATCGCCAATTTTAATTTACAATAACAAACGCAAGATAGAGCACATGCGCTGGGGCCTGATACCATCCTGGGCAAAAGATAAAGCTATCGGCGCAAAGATGATTAACGCCCGTGGAGAAACGTTATTAGAAAAACCATCCTTTAAAAATCTTGTGAGTAGCAAGCGGTGTATCGTAATCACAGATGGCTATTTCGAATGGCAGAATATAGGCGCTATTAAAACACCCCATTATTTTCATGACCCTAAGAAAAACTTATTGCCAATGGCCGGATTGTGGGACGAATGGCGATCTGCCAATGGCGAATTAATAAAAACATATACGGTAATTACGACTACACCCAAACCAGAATATGCCCATATTCATAAACGGATGCCGGTGATTCTGCCACACTCAGAGATAGACGTATGGATTAATACACGCGATCATCCCCCTACAGCTGCGCTGGATCATGTCCTGCCCTATCAATATGAACTGGAGGTGTATCCCGTTTCTACTTTTGTGAATTCACCAAAAAATAATTCGGCTAGATGTATCACGCCATCTTAAGAAATTGTTCTACAAATACTCTTTAATAATATGGTAAAATAAACATTGCTATTATTGCTTGCGCATCAATACAGATATTATGAACTTTCAAGCAGGCAAATGCGTTTTTACCGTTTGAGTTTATATTAATCAATTAGTGATAATCAAAAAAAATAATAAGGGAGTCATAAATGAAAAATCGACTTTTTCTATTAACATTTATTCTAAACCTGCCACTCGCAATTTTTGCACAAGATGATGCCGTGGTAGAAGAAGCTGCGGTTCAGGAAGAAGCTGTGTGGGGAGAGTACGGTACTCTAGCTGGTATGGTCACTGATGTCAGTAGCGGTGCGGCATTGGCCGGGGCAAATGTCATTGTTGAAGGTACAGATTTAGGCGCAGCCGCTAATGCCAGCGGTTCGTACCTAATCGAGAAACTGCCCGCTGGTTCCTATACTGTAACTGCATCAATGATGGGTTACAAATCTTCTAGCGAATCAGTGACCGTTAGTACAGGCACTGCCGTAGTAAATTTCTCTTTATCGGCTGCTGTTCTAAAAATGTCTGGCTTGGAAGTACTGGCATCACGTGCGGTAGAAAATACCCCTGTTGCCTTTTCAAATGTAAACAAAGCAGATATGGAATTTCGTCTTGGTTCACAAGATATTCCTATGGCATTGAACACCACTCCCAGTGTTTATGCTACAATGCAAGGTGGTGGTGCTGGTGATGCACGTATTAATGTTCGTGGGTTTAATCAGCGCAATGTTGCCGTCATGATCAATGGTGTCCCCCAGAATGATATGGAAAACGGTTGGGTCTATTGGTCCAACTGGGACGGTGTTGGTGATGCTACATCATCTATTCAGATGCAACGGGGTCTCAGCGCTGTTAATCTTGCAGCACCGTCAATTGGTGGTACAATGAATATAATTACAGACCCTGCCGGAATGGAAAGTGGTGGTAAGGTCAAACAGGAGTATGGTGCAGGAAATTTTTTGAAGACGTCCGTGAATTACAATACTGGTTTAATCAATGATAAATATGCTATTAGCGCAACCGTGGTCAGAAAAACGGGTGATGGATTAATAGATAAAACATGGACCGATGCCTGGGCCTACTACTTTGGTGCTAGCTACGCAGTCAATTCCAAAAACCGGTTTGAACTCTATGCTATTGGGGCACCCCAACGCCATGGTCAAAATCTTTGGAAGCAAAACGCCGCTACTTATAGCCATGAATTTGCTGCTGATGAATTGGATTATCCCCAGGGAGCGTTAAATAAATTTTCTGAAGCCACGCACGGTACAGGTGGAAGATTTTATAGTGAAAATTGGAATAGAGTTAGTTCATTATATACAGGTAAACAATACTATTATATGTATGGGGCAAACATTGTGGATCGCCATGATCCTAATTTCCTTAATGAGCGGGAAAATTACTTTCATAAACCGCTAATAAACCTAAACCATTTCTTCACTATCAATGATCAAATGAGATTATCATCTGTGCTTTATTGGTCTGGTGGTTCAGGTGGTGGTTCAGGCACATTAGATCAGTACCCAGGATATATCTGGGACTATTCTGGTCCATCCCGTGTCTTTGATCTAGATGCGACCATTGCCATGAATCGAAGCGATAAGAATAGAAAAGGTTGGGATAAAGTTGCTGGCCAGTCAATTGCAATCATAAGGAATAGTATCAACCGTCAATCGACTTTAGGTCTTATTTCAAAGCTCAATTATGATATGAGCAATGAAATTAAGCTGGAATTTGGGGTTGATTGGCGTACTGCAGAAATCGAGCATGCTCGTGAAGTGCGGGATCTATTGGGCGGTGATTATTATGTGGAGACTAGGAACGAAAATTTTCCTGATGGTTATGATGCTGGGCTAGGTGACATCATTCATTATCACAATGATAATACGGTAGACTGGCTGGGACTCTTTGGCCAAGGTAATTATACCAAAGATGCCTTATCAGCTTATGGCATGTTTGGTTTTTCTAATATTACTTATACTCACCAAAATCATTTTCTAGCAGGGGATCCACTGTTCGAAGCTGATCCCATTTCAGCTACCCAGTTCAAGGCTGGTGTGCTGTACGACCTAGGCAGTGCGATGTCCTTCCTAAGCATGATTCCATTAATAGGCAAAGTTGGTGAACAAAGCAAAGTATTTGCTAACTTTGGAAATGTAGAAAAAGTGCCGATTTTGGATAATGTGATTGATGATAATAATGGTACAATATCTGCAGATCCATTAAACGAAGTATTTACCAGCTTAGAAGTAGGATTGAAGCTTCGTTCTGATGACGGAGAAGTCGTTGGGAATGTTAATTATTATAACACCCAATGGAAGGACCGCAATCAGGTTAAATACATAAATTCTGGATCAAGCGATGGCGCTGATGCTATGGTCTTTCTCACCGGCGTGAATCAAAACCATAGTGGTTTTGAAGTCGAAGGATCAGCTCAACTCAGCAGCATGTTCAGTCTTAATGGCGCCATATCATATGCTAACTGGCAATTCGATGGTGATGCCAGTGGCAATTATAAAGAGTATACTGATTCTACGACAGAAGTAACAAATTATGTATATGCTCTTGATGGTCTTTATGTTGGTGACAGCCCTCAATCTCAATTGGTCCTCGGTGGTACCGTCACACCAATTGATGGGTTTAAGATTCAAGGTCTATACAATTTTTATGATCGCAATTTTGCAGATTGGAGTCCTGGAAGTCGTGAAATAGGAGATGATGGTGATGCGGACAGAGATCAAGTATGGGAGGCGCCGGATTACTCCAGAATTGACTTACACGCTTACTATGATCTACCGGGCAGCTTTTCCGCTGGCAGCAGTGATATTACTATACAGGCTTTTTTCCACATCTTCAATGTTCTGGATGCTATTTATGTCCAAGATGCTTATGATAATAGTAGCTATAATGGTTACCATGATGATGGCGGCCATGATGCAACTAGTGCAGAAGTATTTCTAGGTACGCCTCGGTATTTCAATGCTGGTTTGGCATTTCGCTTCTAGAACTATATAAGCAAAGCTAGTGCTTATAAAAAAGTCCCGGTAACGGGGCTTTTTTATTTTCCGTCATAATGCATAAATAAAACCTACTTGAAACATAAGAAAGTTCATGACCGCTTCATCATCCCTAGGATCGGCACGTAAATGCATCCCTCGTACGCCAAAAACAGTTTTAATTCGTGAATTGGGAAAAGCAGTGCTTACCAGACGAAACTCGGCACCGCCAATGAAAGCGAATGCATTTACATTATTGATCTGACCATAAGATGAAAGAAACATACCTAATCCACCAATTATATTTAATCCCTCCACAAAATCCATGATCAGCGGATAACTGGCCAGGGCATTAAAACCATTAAGCTCCAGGTTATAGAAACCACCTGGAAGGGTAGTGGACATATACTCAAATAATAAATTGATCTGAGATTGTCTAAACTTGAATGCCCAGGGTAATTTTGCACCAATCATGTAGCCGGGACCCCACAGAACTGTCTTCATATTTTCACCCAGGCCATCCAACATTGGTAATGATCCGTACAAATCCACGTTCATCATGACCAAATCTTTTTCTTCCTCTTCCTCGGTAACACGGTCTCTCCCAACCTTTCTTTCTCTGACAGTGGTTATTTCATCCTCTTCGCCATACAAGCCTCCTAAGCGATATTGGCGCCATAGTGCTTTTGCTTTTGGTACTATACGGCGACCAATTATTTCACCTGCCTCATTTGCAGTGGTAACAAGCACATCGTCCAAAATGGGGTCCAGCCAAAATACGGCCCGCGTAAGCAAGGTGCCATTTGTAGAAAAATAGTCTAATTGAGTAAGATATTCACTTTTTGCCAGATAAATATCATGACTACCCAAGTAAATGGTATCAGCCTGAAAATAACGGGCGGTTATCCGCTCAGTTTGATTCACTGTATCTTGCAGATCCTCATAATAAAACTTGTAATTGTAATACTCATATCCAAGCTCGCCATAGACCCGTACAGATTTTGGGCGTCCATCTTCGATACTCTTAAAATCAGCCACCCAATCTGGCCGCATTTCACTCGCTGGATGTGCAAAAAGAATACTATCCAGTTGCGTAATCGGCATTTTCACATGAAAGGTCACTCTGTACGCAGACTTTGTGCCTTCCCGATTCCAGCGTAATTTATAGGTATATAACTTTTCACCAAGGCCCGTGTATCTATCCACATAGGTTAACCGTCCACTGCGGCCAAAGGTAGCTCTATAATGGGGGACGCGACCCGCTTCCCATTCCGTGATCGGATTGGTTAATTCCCGCTTATAATCGTTCCAATTAGTATAGTACAATACCCTTGTCCCCGCTGTATCCAGAGGCAAACCTTGGTCGCGGGATGCAGGCACATACTCCACTTTGATCAAGTCTCCGCCGCCATCGTAAGTTGCCTTGAAGTAAGCTCGTTTTTTTAGTTTTGAGGAATCAACACCCTCTTTCAATAGAATGGATCGGGTCAGATCAGTGGGGAAATACTTAACGATAGTGGTGTCAATAGATTGGCCCAGCAGGAAAAACGGTATTATAGGATGTAGATAGCGAGAAAGCGGGATTATTTTCAATATACTATTAACTTAAATTCCCCAAGTGATAAGTAACAGTAAGGTGAGCATCATTCCAGCTCTGAGCCACACGCCGCTCAGCGTCTGGCGCTGATATTCTTCGATTTCTGCATCGATCGCCCGATAACTCATTACAACGAGTTCTACGTTGCCTTCCTCTACCATGACGTCCTGTTTACCCAACCTGATAATGTCCTTCATTGTCCTCGTTGAAGGTCCTTCTTGTTCAGGTATACCATCATCAGGTGGGAAAATACTGACAGTATGCCAGCCCGGCGTAACTGTCAAGGCATGTGGAAGAGGTGTTTTGCCTACATAATAACCATCTACATAAATAGGAACACTATCAGTATCACACGAGATTGTAATTGCAGTATATCGCGCACGGTTATCCCATTTTACTGTTTGTCCGGAAAGGTTTACCAATAAGACCGCCAACAATAAGACCGTCCTCATCCGTGTTATTCCCGATCCAGGGAGATTGTCAAGCTCTGAAGCTGTTTTTGTAATTCCGCTACTTCCAAAATAATTGCTTCTGTGTCCTGATCTAAAGATTCCAGTTCACGAATTTTCAGCCTTGCAATTTTGATCTTATCCTTGATCAACCTGCCCTTGAGCGTCGCTAAACATTCTTGAATAATCTGTACCGGATTATCGGGATGGACTTCATCAAACAATATTTCCGATACCAATTCTTGTTCCTGACGATCATCAAATTGATCTATCACTGCAGATAGTTCTACATCTTTTTTTTCTTTGATCAACAAACCGCCAAGTTTTTTTAGGATAGGTTCATCGAATAACTCAAAATCAAGCGCTGACTTTACCGCCGGATACACTTCATCAAAGTGAAATGCTAAAGCTCGGATGATTTCCAGTTGCGCTTTCTGACCGGCGGATGTAAACATTGATTTATTCAGCGCAGTTTGTTTTGAGGATGGGGTTGATCCTCTCTTTCTGCGTGACTTTTGTTTGAATAATCGAATGATCTCGACTTCATCAACATGTAGCTCCTGGGCCAGTGATTTGAGGATATCATCTCGGACAATGCCATCGCTGATACCCGCAACTTCACCAAGGATATCCTGCACTAGCTGAGAACGGTCTGTGCCGGATAAATTTCGCCCTTCTTTTTTTTCAAGGTGAAACAACAACAAAGGAATGCCAGCGCCCATGGCTTCCTGAAAAGGTCCGATACCTTCATTTTTTACCCAGTTATCAGGATCTTGATTGGGCGGGACTGCAATAATCAGTGGTTCGACACCGGCTTGCAGTAAAACATACCCCGCTCTGAGCGTAGCGTTAATTCCCGCGTCATCTCCATCATAAGCTAGATAAACTTTGGACGCAAATTTTCGGATATGAGATGCATGTTTATTCGCTAAGGCTGTCCCTGAAAGAGCCACTACATTAGGGACACCTAACTGCACTAATTGCAGAAAATCAGTATATCCTTCCACTAATACTGCAGTTCCAAATTTTCGAATTGAATCCCTGGTTTTATGCAATCCATAAAAGACCTCGCTTTTCCGGTATAACGGTGTTTCCGGTGAATTAAGGTATTTAGCCGGGTCATCGCTATTGAATATTCGTCCACCAAAAGCAATTACTTTACCAGAAGAATGATAAATAGGAAACATGATCCTGGAGCGAAATCGATCACGCCATCCATGTTCTGTTTTCACGAAAAGACCGGACTTCTCATATACGTCAATTTTCATATCCAATGGTTTAACTTTATCTGATAACGTATTCCATGATTCTGGCGCATAGCCAATTTGATACAATTTTAATATATCATCATTCAATCCCCGATCATGAAGATACTTAAGTGCTGCCTTCCCCCGATCAGAATAAAGTGTGTTATGGTAAAGTTCAGCAGCTACATGGTGTGCTTTATACAAGCTAGAAAAGAATTCAGTGCTGCCTGAACCAGCTTCATATTGCACCCGGATACCATATTTCTCACCTAACTGCTGAACGGCCTCAACAAAGGTTATTTTTTCATGCTCCACAATGAAACTGAAAACGTTCCCGCCGGATCCGCAGCCAAAACAATGGTAGATCTGTTTATCTGGCGCCACACTGAATGACGGCGTTTTCTCAGAATGAAAAGGACATAATCCAAAGTAATTCCGGCCTCTTTTTTTCAGGTCAACATACTGGGCCACAACATCATAGATATCGGCAGTATTACGAATGCGTTCAATCGTTTCTTCCGGGATACGGGCCATCAAGTTTCTTTCTTCCCTGCAGCGGAATCCCGTTTGATCACATTCTGAATAAATATTTCACCCTGACGAACTGGATCAGTCAGGTGGAAAATATCTATTATTATATGACGAGTATTACTAAACGTCTTTGATAAATAAGATTCTTCGCGAATGATCGCAGCCCACTTCTTTTCGGGAAATAAATCTACTGTCCAGTACAATAACATAAGGATAATCATGCCTTTTACCGCACCAAACAAAAACCCCATTGAGCGGTTCGCAAACTTTGTTCCGTTGGAAGTTAATAGAATATGAAAAAACCTGGTCAGAACCCTGGTAATGAATAACATCAGTGCAAAGATAATAGCGAAACTAATAACCATGATAACGAATGTATTGATAGATACAATTGATAGGATTAATCCTGCCAGATCCAGATAATAATTCAAGGCAAAGATTGTGGAAATAATCAAACCCAATAATCGCCCTATTTCCTCAATAAACCCCCGGCGAAAACCAACGCCACCCATTACAACCATAAAAAAGCTCGCCAGAACATCAAGGAACAGGATCATGATTATTGCAAAAACTCCCTGACAATAGACTGGGCCATTTTTCCATCAGCTTTCCCAGCTGACTGTTTCATCACTTCCGGCATGACCTTGCCAATGTCGCTCAAATTTGACGCACCGGTATCCTTAACCACTTTTTTTACCAGAATACGTAGATCACCTTCTGACATCATTTGCGGTAAATATGCATTAAGTATTTCTAGTTCAGCATTTTCATTTTCCATGAGATCATTCCGGTCGTTTTCTTTATAGATGTCGGCCGCTTCTTTACGCTGTTTTACCAGGTTTTGAATGATCTTTATCGCTTCTACATCCGTGAGATTTTCCCGCTTCTCGATCTTCTTATCTTTCAGTGTGGAGAGTGCAACACGTAACGTGCCAGTTTTATGCTTATCACCGCTTTTCATTGCGGCATACATATCATTTTGTATCGTATCAAATAATGACATAATTATCCCTTAGCTTTGGTCAATTCGTTTCATACTAATCAGCAACTGATCCTGATCAGCCTCAAAGCCGATGAACCGTCGCCCTAATTTCTTTGTAACCACGCCAACACCGCCACTGCCCATAAACGGGTCCACGACCCAGTTTAATTTGAAACTGCTGGCCTTCAAAATACGTTCAATAAGTAATTCAGGCTTATCACCACTCATTGCCTCGGCAGGGGCAACATGGGTATCCAGTATATCCACCCATAGATTGGAAGGGCCTGATCCTTGTGCCAGCGCCGGTTCCATATCCTTCTGATTAGAAATCGCTTCCTGATAAAAGAGAAAGTCTTTGGTCTTGGTGGCAAACCAGATGTCGGCCGCCTGATTTTTCCAGGTAACAGCTTTGGATGTTTCACCAGCTTGCATTTTTCGCCAAGTGATACGGGTTTGTACCTTTAGAAAATTCGTAAGCATTGAGTGGTACATCCCTGACAATCGCCAATCACAGAATAAATATAATGCGCCTGTAGATTTAAGTACCCGGTGTGCCTCTTCCAGCCAATTACTATTCCACTTATAGTATTCCTGAAGAGTCATGGGTGAGCCAGGTCTGTCTTTACCACGCCAGGGGCTTTCCGGTGGGTCCGTAATAATAATATCGATACTAGCTGTAGGTAGTTTACGCAAGCCCTCCAGACCATCCGTTAAAAATACTCCATCACGCATGGTATCAAGGGTCATTTCAATATCATCTGTTTTCTGCAAGGCGGGTAGATACTGGTTCAGATCAGATACAGTTAACCCAGGATAGGACTCAAGCGGGTTCGAAAAAAGTAGGTTTGTGGATTCTTTTTCAGCCATAAACGGACAAAATTTAGAATTTAATCGGCTCAGACACCATGCAATCATACACAGCTTTGTAGATTATTGCTAGCTAGCGTAAACTTAAATATGGATAAAAAGAAAGTTATTTTCATCTGCACAGGTAATGCCTGCCGATCGCAGATAGCCGAAGGCTTGTTGCGGCATATGGCCGGAAACAAATTCAAAGTATATAGCGCCGGCAGTCATCCTTCCCGTCTTCATCCCGCTTCCGTGGCAGTTATGGCGGAGTGGGGTATAGACATAGCCCACCATACGTCTGAACCCATCGATGATTATCTTGATACTGGAATTAATATCGTCATTACCGTCTGCGGTAATGCCCAGAAATCCTGCCCCACTTTCCCGGGAAATGTCGAACTGATCCATTGGGGTCTAGATGATCCTTATCATGGTTGGGGATCCGATCCGGAAGATCTGCCGCCCTACCGAAAAACGAGAGATGAATTGAAGAATAATATTGAAGGATTTTTATTAGGGAAAGAGATAATAAGGAAAAAGGTTAACAAAATTTGAGATGGTTTCTATATTGCATTCCATTTCTATGGATTTTCTGCCTAGATAGTTCGGAGTCAAATAGTTGGTACAAAGGCAACCTGCATACCCATACGTTTTGGAGTGATGGTGATGCGCTCCCAGAAATAGCAGTCGCCTGGTACAAGGACCGTGGCTACGATTTCCTTGCTCTTTCAGATCATAATATCCTTTCCGTGGGAGAAAAATGGATAAAAGTCCTGGATAAAGACCCGGGTGGGTGGCCCCCATCTATGACTAAAGCCAAGTTGAAGGACGTTCGTAGTCGCTTCGGGGAAGATTGGCCCATAACCCGGATTGTAGAAGATACGCTGGAAATGGCTCTGCTTACTTTAGACAAACTCAAGAAATATTTCGAAGAACCGGGAAAATTCTTGATGATTCAAGCAGAAGAAATCACTGATCGCTACAATGAATACCCGATTCATGTTAACGCAACCAATGTGGTGGAATTCATTGCGCCCCAAGGTGGGAACAGCACCCATGATGTATTACAGCGGAACATCAATGCGATATATAAACAACGTAAAAAAGCAGGACAAGTAATACTTGCTCATGTGAACCATCCAAATTTCGGTTGGGGAATTGTAGCAGAAGATTTGATAGACTTACAGGGTGATCCTTTCTTCGAAGTATATAATGGTCACCCTTTGGTCAGCAACTGGGGTGATGACGCGCACCCTAGTACGGACAGAATGTGGGATATTGTTCTGGCAATGAGATTACACCAGGGCCTGGAACCATTATTTGGCCTGGCGGTGGATGATACCCATGGTTACTATAAAAATAAGATCGGTGAATCCTACCCTGGCCGGGGCTGGGTTATGGTCAAAGCACAGGCGCTAAATGCTAAAAATATTGTATCATCTTTGGAAAAGGGAAATTTTTATTCCACTACCGGTGTCATTTTGGAAGATGTACAAACCAATGATCGTGCCCTCACTATTCATATCAGAGAAGAAGTTAATACGGTTTACAATACCCAATTTATTGGCACACCAAAAAAATTTGACTCTTCCTCTGAACCTGTATTGAATGCACAGGGAGAACCAGCCCATATCACTAGTGTATACAGTACAGAAATCGGCCAGGTTTTTTCCGAAACCACGGACAACCCGGCCATATTTTATTTCACCGGTACTGAAATGTATGTCCGCGCCAAAATCATTTCAGATAAATTGCAGGATAATCCATTCGCTGAAGGAGACCTTGAAACCGCCTGGACCCAGCCCATGCTTATAAAATAAAAAGGGCGGTGAAAACCGCCCTTTCATCTGAACGTAAATTATATTCTAAAACCCGAGACCGAGGCGGAGGTTCATACTACCATATGTTTTTGCATCTAGCACATCTTCAAAATCACCAATAGTCTGACGGTAAAAGAGGAACGCATCCAACATAAATAATTGGAATTTTAATCCACCTTGAATATGAAAACCGGTTTTATCTATTTTGTTATCTTCAATATAATCAACTAAGGTTTTCTCATCGAATTCAGGCTGAGCGCCAAGATCGCCATCCATAAGACTCTCTACCAAATCTAAATTTACTAAAGGCGCGAAAGAATGTGTATTAGAGCCACCGCCAGCAAATAATTGGGCACCGCCTAGTATGGGTAGCTCAAAACCGACTATTTTTCTACGAGCTGTAAAGTATATTGAAGCGCCACCCCAGTATGCTTGATAAGGCCCAACATTACCTAACCGATTACCAAAGGTAAAATCATACTCTTGACCAATAATACTAGCATCAACTTCTAAGTCAATAAAAGGTATGATATCTAGATATAGATAAATACCGAGGTTTGATGAATTTTCAAATGGTCCTGTATCCATAGTTGCTAATGCGTCAGAATTTTCAAAGGGACCCCTTGCTCCTACACTGAAAACACTCTGCCCGCCCTGAATACCAAAACCGATAATGGCAGATGCGCTATTGAAGGGCAGTACCGCTAATACAATTCCTATTAACAAAGTTTTATATTGTTTCATTTTACCTCCGTCTATTTTATTTGAAGTAAATCTGTAGAATTTACATGTGCTAAGCCAGTAAACAATATGCCAATTTTTTTTCGTGGTTCACATCACATATGAGTTAACGATTAAAACTGCTATTAGTTTTTATAATTGAAGATTCTGTCTTTGAATATGATTTTCGCTGTCAATAAATTGATCTCTTCATGAAGCGCAACCATTACTTTTTCATTATTATCTCCATGATTTGTATTGCCGGAGGCCAGAATTACCACTGGCCAACAATTGGGAGTAAAGCCCTATCGTCCAACTTTGGAGAATTCCGAGATGGGGGATTTCATATGGGTATTGACATTAAAACGCTAGGGGAGACAGGTTGGCCTGTTTATGCAATAGATGACGGCCATATTTCACGGATGGTGGCCAATTTCAACGGATACGGAAAGGCTCTATACCTAACTTTAAATGATAGCCATACAGCAGTATATGCGCATCTGGAAGAGTTTACTTTTCAATTAGAGACCATCCTTCTTACACTGCAGTCAAAAAATAATAGTTACATGGTTAATGAATATTTCAACGCGGAAAAATTTTCCGTTAAAAAGGGTGATATTATTGGTTATACAGGTAATACCGGTGCTTCATTCGGGCCGCACCTGCACTTTGAATTGCGCAATAGCAAAACACAGCCTATAAATCCATTAACCAATGGATTACCTGTTGAGGACTACCGGTCCCCTCGTGTACACCAAGTGGGTATTATTCCTTTATCTCCGGCGAGCAAGGTTAATGGCAGCTCGATCCCTAGAGTAATGCCATTATATGCCGCCACTAGCGGCGGTGGACTCCAATTCCCAGATACAGTAAGCTGTTTTGGCCCAATAGGTTTAACAATTGAAGTAGATGATAAAATACAGGGGGCAGCAAATAAATACCAGGTACAATCTGTTCAGTTGCTAGTCGATGATGCACCTGTTTTTTCACTTAATTATAATGAACTGGATTATGGCCAAATGGCAACAGTCAGCCAAGTCAGGGAAAACCGCTTCCACAGATTAAACCTGGGTTCCTTCACTAAACTCTACAAACTGGAAACATTTTCTAGCACTACAATTGTTCCTGATGGAATATCCGGTGCACTTAATCTGACCCCTGGTTATCATAAAATTGAAATCCAGGTGTCTGACGCGGCAGGAAACACTACTATCATCAAAGGCACTATCATTAATTATCCTCCTGTGAAAGTTGCAATTAGGGATGTTGAGTGGCTTGATAACACGATAGAATTCAATATCCAGCCCGTTACTCTTAATATTCCGCTGACAGAGATTACTTGTTACAGCTATACCGCTTATGGATATCCAGATGAACAATTAACTATTGTTAATAGTAAAAAAGATCGGTCAGGTCTTCGTATAGAGTTACCCAAATCAAAATTGGGGAAACATGGTGTTTCATTCATTGTAAAAAACAAACTCGGCGTTCATGGATCGCCCTTGACGTGGCATGATCCCAACGCTGATAGACGACTGACAGAAATGGAGATTGATATTACGTTTAGTGCAGTCGAGCACAAAATCATAGCCCAAATTCAAACTAATGGTTTTACGTCTGGAAATACGGCTTTAAGACTATTAAAGGAAGATGAATATATTTCCATTCCCTTAACAAAGATTCAGCCCACCGTTTATACTACAGATCTGCTTTTACCATCTTTGTTCAATAATACAATACGGATCGATGCCTTTTTTGATGGGGACATTGAACGCATCATTCAGCTGGATTTGAATCTAAGTGTTGTTGCCCCTGGCAAGATTACTAATATCTTTTCAAAAGATAAAAATTGCTCCATTCAGATAACCAAGACTTCCGTTTATGATACAACATTAGTCTGGATCGAAGCTATTGATCATCCTGTTGAACCAAAGGGCGGGACTTTACAATCACTTATATATCAAATACAGCCTTATGAACTTGCCATCAAAGATTCAATCCGAATTGGCATTCGATACAATCGCCAAATAAAATATATGCCAAATACGTCTTTATATTATTATAATCAGAAAAGTGGCTGGACTTTCTTGCCGACTATTAATTTACAAAACAGAATGGTCATGGCTAGCGCCTTACTCAGCTTTGATGCCATCGGAATTATCCAGGATACAGATCCACCATTTGTGCGCAAAGTGTATCCAGCCAATGGCGGTAATTTCCATTATAAGGATGTACGCACCATCTCAGTGATCGCTGATGACTATCTATCAGGTATTAGTTCTGATGAACAAACAATGAGTATGAAATTAAATGGTCAACCAGTGAGATATGCCTTTCAGCCCATAAAAAAAGAACTCTATTATTATCTACCAACTCCGCTGAATGCCGGTGAACATACAGTGGAATATTCGCTTTCGGACCAGGCTGGAAACCAAGTCTCCGGTAGTACTACATTTAGGGTAAACTAATGTTTTTCCCTTATAAAGACGATAATCCCAGAATCCTTTTTCCACTCGTTACCTATACTATAATCGGAATCAATAGCCTGGTTTTCATTTATCAATATTTTATCCTGCCGCCAGAATTATTAGGTCATATTATCAGCACCTATGCACTTACACCTGCAGCTCCATCAGTTATCACAGTATTTACGTCCATGTTCATGCATGGTGGATTAATGCATATTATCTTCAACATGTGGTTTCTCTGGATCTT
>Ga0257107_1000095_pt1 | contig 31086 bp, 24 predicted proteins | sample LP_taG_2_FD_190178 | JGI IMG/M metagenome (GOLD analysis project Ga0257107, IMG submission 190178) | Marine microbial communities from Northeast Subartic Pacific Ocean, Canada - LP_J_2011_P26_500m | ecosystem: Environmental > Aquatic > Marine > Oceanic | place: Canada: Northeast Subartic Pacific...
TATAAGGTGTTTTGGGTTGAGTTTTTAGGTTGAAAATTCTGTGTTCGTTTTAAGGTGGGCGTTATATATAAGGGGTTATTTCCACAACATTCCGTACACAAGTATTTGGAAATTCAGGGAAAAATTTATGCGCCAATATCAACAACAGGCATAATCTTACCTTGTGGTTCAGGTCTTGGATACGGGGGGTCTATCATTTAGGTGTCTATCATATGACCTTTTCTATGCCTCGTAGTGAGCCAAGATGACACTTTGATGATACAGGTATGCCATCCGTAACTTACCCATCCAAATTACATCACTCCGAGAAAGGATGGACGAGAAATGGACGGATTTACAATCTATCACAACCCCAGATGAGGCAAGAGTAGGCAGACCCTGCAACTGTTGCGTGACAACGGTATCGAACCAAAAATTATAGAATATTTGAAGGCTGTTCCCTCAGGGTCGGACTTTCAATCTCTGGCTCAAAAGTTGGGCAAGCGGCCTTCAGAATTTGTCCGTAAAGGGGAAGTAGATTTTAAAGACAATGGTATTGCCGATATTTTAAATAATGATGAAAAAATGTTTAAGGCTATGAACCAATTTCCGAAAATAATGGAACGACCTATTGTGGTAAAAGGCGCCAAGGCAGCTATTGGTCGTCCACCGGAAAATGTGTTGGGACTCCTTTAATGGAATTACTTCTCCCAGTAAAGGGGAATCGCAATGACAGAGAGTAAATAATGGCCGTTCGCATTTTTATCACCGGTGGCACCTTTGACAAAGAGTACAATGAAATCACGGGCAAGTTATATTTTAAAGACACCCACATGGGGGAAATCTTGGATCTTGGTCGATCAAAACTTGATGTAAGTATTCGAACATTAATGATGATAGACAGCCTGGATATGACAGAATCGGACCGAAATTTGATTTTAGAAAACTGTGTTCGCACTGAGGGAGATCAAATTATCATTACACATGGTACGGACACCATGACCGATACAGCAAAACTTTTGGCCACGGGGAATTTAGAAAAAACAATCGTCCTTACCGGCGCCATGATTCCATTTAAATTTGGAACGTCTGATGGTTTATTTAATTTAGGGAGCGCACTGGGATTCGTTCAGAGTTTGCCCCATGGGGTTTACATCGCGATGAACGGTCGATGCTTTGATTATGACAAGGTCAAGAAGAATAAAAAAACAGGTGTTTTTGAAGTTTTATAGTTTTTGATCTTGTCCCAGGGATTCAATAAGGTGTATATAAAACTGAATCCCTTTTTCATAAGCCTTTATGCCAATTCGCTCATCAATGCCGTGGACCCGTTTCAGGTCAGAGTCATCTGTTTTTCCAATCCCTGAGAACCGATATATATTGGGCGAAAGATCCAGGAAATGTTTCGTATCCGTGCCACCGGGACTGATGCCCGGGACTACCACCGCTGACGGGAATACCTCATAAATATTCCGGGATAGAAATTTGAATTGATCCGCGGTTGGGTCCGATACCGGTGCCGGTTCACGACCAAATTGTCCCTCAGGGTGTTTTACCTCTACACGGGGATCGTCCACGATTTCACGAACCATGTCAACAATGCTTTCCGGCGTATCTCCGGGGATGATCCTGAAGTTTACCATGGCCCTTGCCTGGGCCGGGATTACGTTGTCTTTTATACCACCGGAAATAATGGTGGGCGCAGTAGTGGTGCGAATCACCGCACTGCCGGCGGGAGAAGATGAAAATATTCGCTCAATTAATCCTTCGAATAACCATTGGTTTCCCATAATAATACGAGGCAAAAGTTTCATCTCAGCCCCTATGGCTTTAAACATATGTTTTGTTGGGCCCTCGAGCCTTGCGGGTAAGGGGTTTGCCTGGAGCTTGGTAATGGCATTAGCCAAGATGCCAATTGTGGTTTCTTTCTTGGGCATGGATGAATGTCCTCCCGTGCCTTTGGCCACCAATTCTAAGGTCATATATCCCTTTTCACTCACGGCCACAAAGGCAACCGCCTTTTCTATACCAAAGGATTTCCCTGAAGTTATACCGCCTCCTTCATCCAGTATAAAATCAAAGTCGATTCCGTTTTTACGAAAATATTCCGCAGATTTTTTGGCACCCTCATTTCCACCGATTTCTTCATCGTGTCCAAAGGCAATATAAATGGTTTGGGCCGGCTGATGCCCATTCGCAATAAGTTGGTCCACCGATTCCATAATCGCAAATAGGTTGCCCTTGCAATCCATAGTGCCGCGGCCCCAGATGATTTCTTCATCGGCAATTCCAGAGAATGGGGGAAATGTCCATTGATCCAAGGATTGCTCATCAATAGGGACAACATCCATATGAGCCATGAGTAGGATCGGCTTCTTAAGCGGTTGAATCCCACCCCACTTTAAAATGAGGCTGTGTTTGTTAATTGTATATGACTCGAGCGTATTAAATACTTTGGGGAATTCTTGTCGGAGATACCGGTTAAAGTCCAAAAATTGTGTATAGTCAATTTTATCGGAATTCATTTGGGATATGGTAGGGATTTTAATCCCGCCAGAAAGCCGATCAACCGCTTTTTGTATATTAATATTCATAAGTTTGGCAGGGCTCCCTAGTGGGCGCACATCACCAAGATTATATGCATTAAACAGAAGAATGACGGTTAAAACTGCTACTAACCCTAGGATCCCTTTTAAAACATTTTTCATTTATCTGTTTCCCAGTCAATTATGATCATTTCGGTTTGTCTCGGATCGATGTAATCACATGTTTTTCCATCAAACAAAGCATCTTCTTCCAGCATGATGGCTACCTCTTTATCCCATTCCTTAATGTGAACTTTTACATTGAGTTCAATGGAGTAGGCTGTATTTGGAAACAAGGGATAATCCCCATTTACGGGTACACCTTCCTGTTTATCCCACATGCCGATAGTTGGCCCGGAGCCATGACCGTAATACCCGATGGGGTGGGTATAGATCTGGGGTTTGATTCCTTCTTCCTTGGCCTGCTTTAAGGCCGACAGGAGCATCTCGTTGCCTGTACGCCCCGTTTTGAATTGGTCCGTGAGAATATCCTGCAACCTGTTTCCAACCCCTAAGGCTTTAACCAAAAAATTCGGTGTTCTGCTTTCACCGGGCATGAGGACATAAGCATGCTGTTGCGTGTCTGTATTTAATCCCAAGTAGGTAATACCAAAATCAACATGGAGCAAATCCCCGGGGCGTATAACATTATCCGCCTTATCTTTTGAAAATGCTTCCAGAAAATTAAAGTTTTGTTTATCGGCCCGCTGAATATCAACAGTTGGATGAAACCATGTGATGAGATTCAGGTCGCGGATACGTTCTCGATACCACCAAACCACATCATCGGTAGTCGTGATTCCCGGCGTGATTACCTTAGCAGAAAACCCTTCTTTAATGATGTCGTGGGCAATGCGGCAGATATCAGGATAGACTTCCATCTCTTTTGCACTGCGCGTTTCTAACCAGCCTATAGCAACTTGTTCTGCGCTAACGATACGACTTTGGTATTTTCGAGGGAGCGCTTTTTTTAACAATTCATATTCATTGGCAGTTATTCCGTCGGCTTGGGCAAAATATATACTTTTGTTTATTCCAATGGATTTGGGATTTTTTGACTGTATCAAATCCGCCAAGGCTTTATACTGATTGGGTTGCGCTTCCGGATCCCAGGCCTTTTTAAAAACCTCTCCTACATCATAGCGAGCCACGGCATAAGTCTCTAGCGGGAGGCCATTCCCCGGGTTGTGTATCACTAAAATTGTTCGCCGCCGAGCATTAAGCCATGTGGCCGGGAGCATGGTACGAATAACCGGGTCTTCATTATATTCTCTGGCGATGACGATCCACATATCCATATTGTTCCGCGCCATGATTTCAGGCAGGACGGTTTCAAAGCGGTCTTTAAGAAATCCATCCCGGACCACCGCCCTTTGATGCATAGATAAAATGTCATCTTTTAAATCATCTGCTTGAACCAATGACATGAAAAAACTTAATATAAACCCAATCCTTCTCATGATTTCTCTCCTTATAATGATTGTTTAATAACGGTAAAAAGCCGATCAACATCTTTATTTGTATTATATAGATAAGGTGCAATGCGGATTGAATTTCCCCGAATGCTTACATAAATATTTCCCCGCTGGAGGTTTTTAGCCAAACGATCGGGAACACCGTTCTGGAATTGTATTCCCAATATATGAGGCGCCCGCTCTTTTTTATTTGGAACAGTCAACCCCAATTCTAATGCTCTGCTGGCGATTTCATCTGTGAAATGAGAAAGAGAATTCCCGATATTGTTAATGCCCCATTCCGAAATTTGTTTTAACGCTGCAATAGCCATGGGCATAAGAACAAAATTACTTCGTTCACCCACATCAAACTTTCGTGCACCGGGTTGAAATGAATCCCGATATAAGACCAAATCAGAAAAGTCTTCACTGTTTTCTCGAGCCATCCAATTATATTCTAATGGCTGTCCATCACGGTGCTTTTTATTAACAATCATGTAACCAAATGAATAGGGGCCTAATAACCATTTATATCCTACGGTAATGACAAAGTCAGGATTCACTGAATTAAAATCAACAGGCATCACGCCGGCAGATTGGGACAAATCAAGTACCAGGGCAGCACCCACTTCACTACAGCGTTTACTCACAGCTTGGATATCAACAAGAGTACCATCTGCCCAATGGCAATTGGGAATAGCGGCAATGGCTGTCTTTTCTGTGATGGTATCCAGCACAGCCGCTGTGACATCACCATTTGTTTTGGGAACGGTACGGATGGATGCGCCCACTAGGTCAGCCTTATGCTTCCACATATAATAGTTGGAAGGAAACTGTTCTGAGAGAACCACAACTTCGTCCCCGGATTTTAAATTCAGGTTTTCCGCCGCCACCGCAATGCCATAACTGGCCGATGGGATAAAAGACACGCACTCCTTATCTGCCCCAATGGTTTTAGCAAACAATGACCGGCAATGTTCTGATTCCGTAAAAAAATCCTGTGGCATCAATTCCCAGGGAGACGATTTCCCGGAAACGCCACGTATTCCCGCTTCCTTAACAGATTGTAACTGGGGTGATAGGTATGCACAATTGAGGTAAGTAATTTCGTCAGGAATGTCGAATAAATGTTTTTGTGAAGGGATCATTGTGACACTTTAGTGATTTTTGAAAGTGCAATTTGTCGGTATAATTCTAAATCTTGCAATGGAAAAAGAAAATTTATTTAGTAATATAGATTAAGAAGAAGGGGCCCGAGGATTGATTTACGTTTGTACTGCCTGTAAAAAGAGATTGGATAACCCAACCAAGCCCCTAGGGCTTTGTCCCTGCGGTAACCCCCTGTCTGTTCATTATGATTGGGAAGGCATCGAAGGAGACATTGATGTAAAAACCGATGATCATTCCCTGTGGCGATATAAAAAAGTATTGCCCAATGTGGAAAAAGAAGATATTGTCAGTTTAGGGGAAGGCTGGTCTCCCTTGATTCCCATGGCGCACCATATTTTTATCAAGGATGAAACAGTAAACCCCACCGGCTCATTTAAAGATCGCGGTATGGCAATAGCTGTTACCATGGCGAAGGCCCAAGGTGTTGAATCTATTTGTCTGCCATCCGCAGGGAATGCAGGCGTATCTGCAGCGGCTTATTGCCAAAAAGCCGGCATTGATTGTCATGTTTTTCTGCCCGAAACCATCCCCGATTCATTTAAAAAGGCCACTGATCAATATGGGGCAAATATTATATTGGAAGGTCAGACTATATCTCACGCTGCCCACAAAATGCTGGAATCAAAAGAAGAAAATTGGTTTGATATCTCCACCTTAAAAGAGCCATTCAGGGTGGAGGGGAAGAAAACCCTGGGCTATGAAATTGCGGAGCAAATGAATTGGGAATTGCCAGATGTCATTATCTACCCCACCGGTGGGGGAACGGGCTTAATCGGAATGTGGAAAGCATTCCAGGAAATGAAGGGGCTGGGATGGATTTCAGGACCATTACCCCGAATGGTTGCAGCGCAATCCGATGGCTGTGCCCCGGTAGTGAAAGCATTTCAAGAGATGGAAAAATCGACAGAATTTTGGGACCAAAGCAACACGATTGCTTTGGGGTTAAACGTTCCTGGACCATTGGGAGGAAATTGGATGCTTCATGTATTATCTGAATGCAACGGAATTGCAGTTTCAGCCAAAGAATCTGATTTAGAGAAAGCCACAGAAGATTTCAAAAAAATGAGCAACATTCATGCTAGCCCTGAGGCAGGCGTGGTATGGTCAGCGTATCAATCATTAAAAAATAGAGGATGGATTGGTTTGAATGAAAAAGTTGTTCTTTTTGCTACGGGGGTAGAGCGGTGTTGATATATTTTCTTAGGGAAAGATAAATGGTAGAATTAATATCTCCAATGATTAAACAACTAACCCCAATTAAATTTATTCTCATTTTTGGGATCATTTTCTCCTCATGCGAACCGATCGTTAACAAATTTGACGATATAGAAGGCGCGGTGATGTACCGCGCTAATAACATTGTTGATGTGGGTGCTCAAAATACGGTTAAAGTCATGACATGGAATATTCGATTTGGCGTGGCAAGATTGCGCTTTTTCGGAGATGGCTGCGGCGATCGGGTGGTGCTGAAAGAAAGTGAAGTGCTCGAAGGATTGGAAGGGTTGGCTGAAAAAATTAAGCAGGAGGATCCTGACATTCTCCTTCTCCAGGAGGTTGATGTTCAATCAAAAAAAACGGGTTATATCGATCAAGCCCAGTGGCTTTTAGATCATACTGATTTTAATTATGGTGCCTACGCTTCCATGTGGGAATCTCAAGTTATTTTAGCTGACGGACTGGGGCGGGTGAATACGGGGAATCTAATTTTATCAAAATGGAAACTGGAAAATGCAGAACGATACCAGCTTCCGTTACGGGGCGATCAAGATGCGCTGACGAAGTATTTCTATCTCCGTCGCAATGCAATAAAGGCGAAAGTGGCCATGCCTGGGAAACCTTTTTATGCGGTGAATACCCACCTGACTGCATTTGCAACCGATGATACTAAGCAAAAGCATATTGATGCTTTTAAGGCAATTTTGGATGGGATCTCGGCGGAAGGAGGCTATTTTATTGCGGGCGGGGATTTAAATGAAATTCCGCCCAATGCTTCCAAATTGGACTACTGTCTCGAAGATGAATGTAAAGGGGAATTGTTTCATGAATACGGAATCGGCAAAGGTGAGACTCACAAGGAAGGGAGTTATTTTGCCCCGGAAATCACATGGTTGTCATCATTGTTTAAAAGTTATACCCCAGCTATTTCTTTAGACGTATATGGTGCTTCTGAAACGGATCATTTTACTCACAGTCCGGATGATAACCTGCAATTAGATCGCAAACTGGATTATTTATGGACCAATACAACGTGGATTAATGGCACTACTCATCAGGAAGCGACAGAGCTATCCGACCATATTCCAGTTAGCGCCACTTGGGTGATACCATGAAAAAAATTATCCAGACAATATTATTCATTTCGTTAGGATTGGCTGGTCCTCAATGGGAGGATGAGTCTGCTGGTTTATTATCTCCCGGACGGCGTGAAATAGGAATATTCTCACCCTTTCGAATGGGCTTAACAAACGGATCTGAGATCAGTGTGAATAAATTTATATTGCTTCCTAGTGTGGCATATAAAACAAATCTAGCCCAATTTCATAAATGGAAGATGGCTTATCGAATACAAGTAGCCTATCCAACCATGGCCATGCGATGGATCCAAAGTCCTCTGGGAATGAAATTAGGTGAACCGGATAAGTTTGCATTAATTTCACCTGAATTCACCATTCCCCAAATGATTTCAGTATACGGAGAATTGATGGGCACCACAGGCGCTCCTTCCGATGGGCGACTATCCATAAATGGTGGGCTGGGGATTGGATTAAATGGAAAAGAATTGGCCCAAAGAGCGACCGTTGATTTACCCATTATTTATCCGCGGCTGTCCGTGTATTATAATGGAATTCTGATCAAAATTGGTGGTGAGTATTTTCGTCAAGTTAAAGAACGCTGGTCATATGTTATAGATTATGATATGTTTTTGATGCCTGGAGGCCGAGGGCGGTTTGCCTTTGAGCAAAAAGGATTACTGGTGTGGTCAAAAAGTAAAAAATTCAGACTTCTGGTCGGATATAAACTTATTGCAGGTGAATATCCTTTTGGGTCTCAAGCACATCTCTTACCGGCTTTGGATTTACAATTTGGTTGGTAAACTCACCCATAAAATCCCCCTAATAATATTTTTATCCTTCTGTTTTCCCCAAGGAGAGATGCCTGAAAATGCTTTGGCAAATGAACTTGGATGCGGGAACTGCCATAGTGGTGTGACTCAATCAGAAGTGATTAAAACCCATGCCCCGGATCTCAGTTATGCAGGGTCAAAATACAATGCAGCCTTCCTTTTCGACTATTTAAAATCACCTTATTCTGTTCGACACAATATCGGAAAATCACGGATGCCTGATTTTGGATTTTCAGATAATGAAGCAATGGCATTGACTCTGTATTTAATCAAGCAACGCACCCTGCCGAAATCGGTTCAGATTTCTGAAATAAATTTTAATCGAGATAAAAATGGATTTGAACTTCTCCACAACACTTATCAATGCACCAAGTGTCATCAGTTAAATGATGTTGGAGAATCTAAATCAACAGATTTGACACAAGCAGGTTTTCGCCTGAATGCTGAATGGATGTCAAACTTTATACAAAACCCCGACCCTTATTTACCCAAGGGATCAGCCATGCCCAATTTTTTTAATTTAAAAAAAATTCACGATCAGGATCAACAAACAGCGGAAGACCTTAAAACAATTATATCTTATTTAAGCAGGACAAGTTCGGACAAACGGCAGGCATTGGAACTGGAATTTGGGAAGGTACAAAAAGCGTATCCCAATGTAACTGCTGAGATGGGGAAGAATATTTTTCTCTCCCAGAATTGCCACGCTTGCCATGGAATGCAGGATGAAGACAGCTGGTTTGAAGACCATAATGGCCCAAACTTGTCTGCCCAGCGTATGCGAACTCAAAAAGGGTGGATCAACAATTACCTGGAAAAACCGTCGGCTATTCGCCCTTTTGGGTTTTTCCCCGGATCTGGGAGCCGTATGCCGGATTATCATTTATCTGATTCTGAAGTTTTAGCATTATCCGACTGGTTGGGAACGGCAGAGCTCAAGACAAAGTTGTCACCGATTTCTAAATTCCAATCTCAAAAAGTAGATAAATTGCTGAGCGACTTTCTACCATGTTTGGGGTGTCACCAGATAGATGGAAAAGGAGGTAAAATTGGACCGGATTTATCTAATGTGGGAAATCGACTCACGGACGGTTTTATCAAAATGGCAGTAAAGATGCCTCATATGGTTATGCCAGAAAGTATGATGCCCAAAACAGTGATAGATCCAAACATCCTCCCGTTAATTTTATCCTATTTAGCCTATAAACAATCGGATCAAAAAACAGCATACCTCAATTTGATTCAACACCAGCCTTATTCTGCCGCCAATAGTTATGAAGAAAATTGTGCGCCTTGTCATGGATTGAATGGAAACGGAAAAGGATTTAATGAACCAAACCTGACCGTGAAACCAGGGAATTTTACCAATGCAACGTTGATGGAACAGCGGGCAGACGACACCCTTTATGATACCATTCATGTGGGAGGGCGTATAATGAATAAAAGTCATTTTATGCCTGGGTGGGGAGAAAAAATGAGCCCCAAGGAAATAGTTGATTATGTACAAACAATCAGGAAATTTTGTAATTGTGAGCAGCCGGCTTGGGCAAAAAATTAATTTTATTTAAATGGCACTATTTATTAAAAGTCTGATATTTTCAGTTTTTTTCTTTAACATTGCTTTAAGTCAGCTCCAGGATTTCATTGGCTCAGACAGCTGTGAATCTTGCCATCCCGATCAATTTGAGCTATGGAAAAGCTCAACCCATGGCCGTGCCGGCGGTGTGCCATTTAGTTCAAATATAAAAGCACCCTTTGATGGCAAAAAGATTGAACTTAAAGATGGTTGGTTTATCCCATTTCAACAAGATGGTCATTATTATTTTCGCGCACAAGAAAAGAGATTTCCGGAAGTGAAATATAAAGTAAGCAGTGTGGTGGGGGGCGGCCATTTATATGGCGGAGGAACACAGGCTTTTTTTAGTGTTTTCCCTGACGGTTCAATGCGCTTGCTTCCCTTTGATTATCACCCGGAAAAGAAAACATGGTTTTTTGAAACAAATGATTTATCGGGTTGGGTTCCCGCATCGAAATCACTATCTATGAGAATGTTGACCGAATGGCCCCCCAATCGAATGATGGGCGGTGTTCCAGAAAAACAAAATTGTCAGCAATGTCATGGGAGCCAAATTATCACAGCATTTGATCGCAGTCTAGGCCAGTATAAATCATCATTTACAAACTTATCAATAAATTGTGAATCTTGTCATGGCCCCGGGAAAGAGCATGTAACTTTAATGCAATTTGACAAAAGTATTGTAAAAGGATATACGGGCATTCAATCATTAAAAACGCTTTCAAAAGAGGAATCGATCAAAGTATGTGCACAATGTCATGCATTGAAAGATATGATTCGCCCGGGATACTTACCTGGTATGGATTTTGATGATTATTTTAGCGTAAAATTTTCGATGCTGGGTGGAAACCCCTATTATCCTGATGGAAGGGTGAGGGCATTTGGATATCAACAAAATCACATTTTCAGTGATTGCTATCAAAACGGATCCATGACGTGTATTGATTGTCACAATCCACATTCAAATAGCTATCAGGATATAAATCGAAATGTACTAAAAGGGCGGTTTGACAATGGACAATGTGTTTCTTGTCATATGGCAAAAAAGGAAAACCCCTCTCTTCACACCTTTCACGAATCCGAATCCGAAGGAAGTCGATGTACCGCGTGTCATATGCCATTTCAACAGCATAAAGCAGTTGGAGATCAATTAATGTTTGCAAGAGCAGATCATACAATTTCGATTCCCAGACCCAAACTTGACCAGAAACTTGGGATAAAAAATGCCTGTCAACAATGTCATGATAATATGAACATAGAATCCTTAAACGATTACGTTACGCAATGGTATGGAGAGTTGAAACCGCATCACCCTTTAGAATCGGCATTGTTTTCATTTCAAAAAGGCGAAGCTACAAATGAAAGTTTTCTAAATTTATTTGGATCAAATAACGATCCGGCACCACAGGCTTTCGCTGGTATCTCAGCGGCATTTATGTCTGAAGGAGCAAATTTTATTTCGGGAAAGGTAGTGAATAGACTAAAGGATTTAGCCAAAAATAAGGATGTAGATATTCGAGCATTATCATTGGCCTTTCTTGATGCTGTTAAAGGCGATGAGCCAGAAATTGAAAAATTTATCATTCACATATTATCTCTATCTGGTAAGGATCAATCAAAGGTCAGGACGCGCTGGAGTTTGGCATTGGCATACAAGGCAGAAGATTTAATCAAAGCCGGTAAAATGGAACAGGGAAGGATCCTTTACAAAAAATCAATAAAAATATGGCCCAAAAATGCAAGAGCACGCAAAGGGTTAGGAGAAGCATATTTAAAAATGGGTAATATCAATCAATCAATCAACACCTTTGGTGAAATAGTTAATAGCAATTCATTAGACTGGCAGGGATGGGCTGGGTTGGGCAGGGCTCAATCCTTGGCAGGCCAGAATGCGTTAGCAATTGAAGCCTTTGTTAAGGCACTTGAAATCAATAGTTATTATGCGGAAGGTCATTTCGGAATTGGAAATATTTTCTTTAAAGAAAATATTAATATTCGTGCGGAACGCCACTTGATGAGAACAATTGAATTGGATCCATCCATCACCGATGCATACATTTTTTTGGCGGCGACAAAAATTCGTTTGGGAAAATTCAAGAGTGCGACAAAAATTTTGAACCAGGGCCTGATTTTAAACCCAGACCATGCAATAGGTTTGATGATGCGCAGGGAATTGGATGTCATTAATCAATAGGATGAGAACCCTAATCGACTAAGGGTATATATAAAACCATGCTTATTCATAAGATAATCCTTTATTTTCTCAGTGTGTTATCTATATTGGCACTTCTGGGTATTTTTCAAAAGAGGAAGCCTTCCTTTACTCTGGAGTGGGCTGTCGTATTTATTACGGTATTTTATACTTGGCTATTTATTGGTCAAACGATTAAAAAAAATGTAAGTAAAGACTAAATGAACGGCTTCCTAAAAATTGTATTTATTATTTCATTCTTTTCTTATCCGATAGTCAAAGCACAATCATTTTCAACCAAGGGTCAATTTTGGGCAAGCGGACTTACGGGTAACGATGGCCCGTCCGGGCAATCTGCCTTTGAATCGTCTATGGGCTACATACCAACATTTTCTTTATCACGAGATTTATCGGATTTCACCTTTTTTGATTTTGAATGGGCATATCGGTTAGACCGATCCTATTCCGGGGATTCACTTGTTTCGAATCATGAAAAGAACCATCGCCTTTGGATTCGTTATTCATCCGAAAAAGTGGAAGTACGCCTTGGTTTACAAAAAATTATTTTCGGACCATCACAAATTTTACGAACCCTTTCCTGGTTTGATACATTTGACTTAACTGACCCCACGGGACAAACTGACGGTGTGGACGCATTCCGGCTCAAATGGTTTCCGTCCAACTCTCTTTCGATTTGGTCATGGGCTATTCAAAATGCGCAAGACACTTTATCCTTTGGCGGACGGGCTGAACTATCATCATCTTACGGAGAATTCGGATTTACCTTTCACGTTGATCCGTCTAAAACTCCACAGAAAATTGGTCAATTGGGGATCATGATGCCTGAACCCCAGCAACGGTTTGCGTTGGATATCCGACATGACGGTTTTATTGGTTCTTGGATGGAAAGTGCCGTTATTATTTCGGAGCATTCAGATCTTAAAATGACAACCATTGGCGCAGATTATACCTTGCCCATCGCTAACGGACTTTTGATTATGACAGAATCCATGTTCATCAAAAATAGAAATGCAGACGACCGAAATTTTACGGCTTTTATGGCGATGCTTCCCCTGGGGATGGTTCATTCTACCATGTTTATTTCTCAATTTGATTGGCAGGAAGAGCGAGCTTATTCCTATTTCCGATGGAGCGCCACCTATGACAAATTCAGCTTAAATTTGCTATTATCTCAAAGCCCCAAACGGAAGGAATATGTTCTTCCTGTAGAAGCCTTCCCAAAATCAGTTGCGGGATTTGGAACCGGAATTCAATTCATGTTTATTTACAATCATTAGAAAAATTTATGGCCACAAAGACTCGAAGACACAAAGATTTAATTATTATTTTATCGTGTCTTTGTGGCGAAATAAAGGAAAAACATGTCAAATAAAAATGTAGTCGAAATAAAAAATCTTTTAAAACAATTTCCCGTTGGTGGTGATTATTTTACCGCATTGAGCGATATAAATGTCGAAGTGGAAAAAGCCGAATTTATGGGATTAGTTGGTCCATCCGGTTCGGGGAAAACAACGCTTTTAAATATAATTGGAGGACTCGATTCACCTACAGAAGGAAATGTAAACGTTCTTGGAATAGAACTGAGCTCTTCATCTCACAAAAAACGAGCTCATTTAAGAAAAACAAAAATGGGATTCATTTTCCAGAGTTACAATTTACTTCCAGTTTATTCTGTTTTTGAAAATGTGGAGCTTCCACTGCTTTTAAATAAGGTCGATAAAGATGAACGAAGATCCATGGTAGAGCAGGCTGTCAAATCAGTTGGCCTAACAGATAAAATGGATTCCCGACCAAATATGTTAAGCGGTGGTGAATGCCAACGCACAGCCATTGCCAGAGCGATTGTACATCAGCCCGCGCTGGTATTGGCAGATGAGCCCACTGCCAACCTGGACGCGGAGAATTCTCATCATATTATGAAAATTCTGGTACGATTAAATCAAGAATTGTCCACTTCTTTCATATTTGCAACTCACGATGAAAAGATCATGGCTTACCTTAGACGAATTATTCACCTGGACGATGGTGAAATAACCGAAGATGAAAACATTAGTAATCCAAAAGCAGGGGATTAGAATTGCTTTTTAAGATTGCCATTAAAAATCTCATAGGCGCCAGGCTGCGCACTTTTCTGAATGTTCTTGTGACCGCTTTTTCATTTTTCCTGATCCTGTTCATATCGGCCATGTACAATGGTATGCTGGAACACGCAAAACAGGTTACCATGGATACGGAGATCGCCGGCGGCGCCTACTGGCACCCGGAATATGATCCGCTGGATCCCATGACCTTTGAAAATGCCCACTCTGCTTTGCCCGGAGATGTACAATCACTAGTGGATCAGAAAAAAGCGTTCCCGGTTTTGGTAAGCCAAGCTTCCATATATCCTGGCGGCCGCATCATGCCGGCCATTATGAAGGGTATCCCCCCCGGTCAGAATATTGTTAACATGCCAACAGACGCACTTTCCGGACATGATGATATTGCTATACCAGTACTGATCGGGAAAGGAATGGCCAGCGATACCAAGCTGAATGTAGGGGATTCGTTCACCATTCGCTGGCTGGATACTGACCGCACCTATGATGCCGATGAAGGGATCGTTGTGCATATTATGGATACGGAGAATTTCAAGCTGGATATGAGCCATATCTGGATACCGCTTAAAAAAGCACAAACCATGCTGGCTATGGAAGGAGAGGCCACTTATGTGACTTATGAAAAAGGACTTCCGCCGGTTCAAGACAAAGGGGACTGGATACCTCGCGATATCAACTACCTGGTGCAGGACATGGAAGCCATCATCGCAGCGGACAAACCGGGAGCCCAGGTTATGTATATAATTCTCTTGGCTCTTGCCGCCATGGGCATCTTCAATGCTCAGGTATTGTCTATCTTTCGCCGGGGAAGAGAAATAGGGACACTCATGGCTATCGGGATGACACGTCCCCGTGTAGTAGGACTCTTCACACTGGAAGGAGGCCTCAATGCGGTGCTTGCCGCTGTGGCAACATTGATTTTTTTCGGTCCTGTACTCTGGTATTTTGGTGTGTATGGGATTCCCCTGCCTATTGATTACACAGAAATGGGTATGATTGTGGCCAAACGTCTGATTCCGGTTTATACCATCGGACTTGTTGTATCAACCACCATTTTGGTATCTATCATTGTACTCATAGTGAGCTACTTGCCTTCACGACGAATTGCCCGTATGAAACCTACTGATGCCTTGCGGGGCAAGGCAGTGGCATGATCAAGTTTTTGACCAAAGGATTGCTCCGGGATCGTTCCCGAAGTCTGTTCCCCGTTTTGGTTATTACCCTCACCGTTGCCATGGTTGTTTTCGCAATAGGCTTTATGAGAGGTACGATGAACAGTTTATTTCTGGATACTGCCGTCGTATTCTCTGGCCATGAAAAAATTGTCACCCGGGCCTACAAGGAAGAGAACCAACTCTTACCTAATGATCTTGCCCTTTTGGAGGTGGACCAACTGGTAGATGAACTAGGCCGGGATTATCCCAATTTTTTCTGGACACCACGAATAACTTTTGCCGGTCTTTTGGACGTTCCTGATGAGAACGGAGAAACGAAGTCCCAGGGACCTGTCATTACATTGGGGATTGATCTATTTTCAGAGGATTCCAGGCAGGCGGAAATCTGGGAGTTGGACAGGGTCCTTGTAGAAGGACATATCCCCCAAAACAGGGATGATGCACTTATAAGCACTAAGCTTGCGGATCAACTGGATCTTGCGGTAGGAGAGACCGTCACTTTTATCGGCTCAACTATGGATAATGCTTTTACAACGTACAATTTCAACGTGTCAGGGACATTCAACTTGAGAAAAGGCCAAACAGACAAACAAATGATGCTTGTTGATTTGTCTGGTGCCCGTCTTGCATTAGATATGGATAATGCTGCTTCAGCGATTTTCGGCTTTACTCACTCATTATATTACGATGATGAAATGGCTGTTGCACTGCGTACTCATTATAATAATACCATTAGTGACAGTCTGGATATTTTCAGCCCCTTTATGCTCGCCCTGCGGGATGGAAATCAGATGGGCACCATGGTGGATGTAAGTGGCGCAATGATTGCAATTATGGGTGGAATATTTCTGGTGGTTGTTATGGTTGTGCTCTGGAATATGGGCCTTATGAATGGTCTGCGTCGCTATGGGGAAGTGGGTCTGCGATTGGCTATGGGTGAATCCAAGGGGCAGGTGTACCGCTCTATGATCTCTGAAGCGGTGATAATAGGGCTCGCAGGAACGGTGGTTGGTACTGGAATTGGGCTTGCGCTGACCTATTACGTGCAAGAGAATGGTATAGATTATACAAAGGGAATGGAAGCGCTTTCAAATTCTTCCATGGTTATGCCCAATATTTTCTACGCTCAGGTTACACCCGATCTTTACTATATTGGATTCATCCCCGGCGTTTTGGCGACAGTACTGGGGACCATGTTGGCCGGTCTGGCAATATACAAACGGGAAATGGCTCAATTGTTTAAGGAACTGGAAACATGATCAAGATTCTTATTTTTTTTCTATCTTTTACATTTCTTTTTGCTCAAGCGGATGATATGTCCGTGCAGGATATTATCAAGGCCATGGACAATAACCTGAACGCAAAAAGCCGGGTTATGACCAGCAAAATGGTGGTTCACGGACGGCGGGTGAGCCGAACCATTGAATCCCGGAGTTGGGTTGTTGGCATCGATCTGGCCTTCACCGAATACTTGTCACCGCCAAGAGAGGCTGGCACCAAAATGCTGAAGGACGGTGATAAACTCTGGACCTATTCTCCCCAAACTGATCGTGTGATTCAAATTTCCGGACACATGCTCCGGCAATCGGTCATGGGTTCAGATATGTCCTACAAAGATATGATGGAAGATCGCCCCCTCATGGATCTCTACGAAGCCACATTAGAAAGCTCTGTTGAAATAGATGGACGAGATCATTGGATTGTGTTGTTGACGGCAAAAGTGAAAGGATTGTCTTATCCCATGCGCAGGGCGTGGATCGACAAGGAATATTTGCTGCCCATGAAGGAGGAACTCTATGCTAAAAGCGGCAAGCTCTTAAAAGCATCCACCATGGATGGCATCAAAAAAGTGCAGGGGCGCTGGTTTCCTTCCCGATTTATTTTTAAGGACGAACTGAAACGAAACAGTAAAGGGACAGAGTGGATTATAGAAGAAATTGAGTTTGATACGGAGATTCCCGATTCCCGTTTTATGAAAGCGCGATTAAGAAAGTAAACAAATGAAAAATGAATATGATTATGATAAATATCATCAAATTATTTTTATTATTAGGTCAACAAAGTTATACGTATATTTGTTCGGCGTTACCACCGAGGATTTTATAGAGGAGAATGTTAATATAATGAAACACACACTTTTTATTTTACAAATCTTTCTGTTTTCGATTGTTTTCGGACAGAACGAGAATATAGAAAAACTTCAGTTTGAATTTGAGGTGGATTCCATAGAACTGCATGTTGGTGAGACGAAAGAACTCACGATTAAACTTCTCAATGAAGATGGAGATCTTTCCCAAAATTCATTTTATGTATTTGGACAGAGACGTGCTTTATCCGTATCCCCCAGAACGAGCGATTCTACGGGTATTGCAACCGTAACCGTCAAGGCCCATAAGCCCGGACGTTTGAGACTCAGCGTTCAAAGCATTACGGTTAAACGCGATGATCGCGTTCGGGATAAGCTCGTAGTCAATGTCCCCTTCCCCCCAATTGATCATATTGTATTTAACCAAACGCCAAGCAAACTATATACAGAAACATCCACATCTTTTTCAGTGGAAGTGATCGACGAAGCAGGGCTTACACGAGAGAATGCGGATGTTAAGCTCAAATCCAGCAATACTGCAGTTGCAGATTTTGATATCTTTGGTAATCTGGAAACAAAACGGACAGGCCGCGTCACCGTATCTGCTACAGCAGAAGGAGTCACCGAACAGTTCAATGTCCGGGTTGTTAAAAATCCAGTGCGCAATGTCACCCTATCTGCTGAAAAGGATGAGATTCGTACCGGTGATGTACTGCACTTTGATGCCCAGGCCTCGAACCGATCAGGTCGTTCAATTGAAGATGCTCCTGTGAGTTTTACCTATTCAGGTGAGGCGGATTATGGTGAGTTTGGTCTGCCTGCTGCCGGGCTTGTGACTGAAGATGGTCGTTTTGTGGCTGAAACAGCGGGTATATATACAGTTACTGCTTTTTCTGGAGGATATTCGGATCAGAAAACGGTCAGAGTTGTCCCCCGGGATGTCAAGCAAAATGTAAAATTAGTTGGCCACGGCCTCATATCGGATGTGCTGACAGGTGATTTATGGGTGTGGGCTGGTGTTGGAAAACATGAAGGAAAAGATTTTGCTGTGACTGGAACTTGGGGATCTAATGGTGAAGCATATTTTTGGGATGTTACCAACCCAGATAGTATGTTAATCATTGATACGGTAACGGTTGATGCCCGTACAGTCAATGATGTTAAGATATCAGAAGATGGTCGTGTGGGCGTAATTACACGTGAAGGCGCTTCTAATCGCAAGAACGGATTTGTGATTTTGGATGTATCAGACCCTTATAATGTAGAGATCCTTTCCACTTTTAACGATGATATGACCGGTGGTGTACATAATACATTTATTTATGAAAATCATGTTTATGCCGTAAACAATGGCCGCAAGTATGATATTATTAATATTGAGGATCCTAAGAATCCTTTCCGAGTTGGCGTTTTTGAATTGGATACTCCGGGACATAGTATTCATGATGTCTGGGTAGAAAATGGAATTGCCTATTCATCCAACTGGAGCGATGGTGTTGTAGCCGTAGATGTAGGGGGTCTCAAGTTCAGTGAGAAAGATCGTTCGGATGTACAATATAATCCTTTACTGATGAAAGCAGGACAAGGCAGTCCCTCTAACCCAGTTAAACTTGCGGATAAATCAGATCCTACAGGTCGAAACCACGCTACTTTTCCCTTTGTAAGCCAATCTACTGGTGACTTTTATCTTATTAATGGTGATGAGAATTTTCCTTGGGGTGTTCAAGCCACACGCGGAAAACCATCAAACCCTCGTGGGGGATTTCACTTTATGAATTTTAATGATCCAGATAACCCAAAAGAAGAAGCTATATACCAAGTCCCTGAAGCGGGCAGTCACAATCTTTGGGTATACGATGATGTTCTTTTAGCCGCATTTTATCAGGGCGGCGTTAGAATATTGGATATATCCGGTGAATTACTGGGAGATTTGTATAAACAGGGCCGTGAAATTGGCTTTTTTATGTCTTCTCACAAAGAAGGAAAAATCCCTAATGCACCCATGGTCTGGGGTGCCCAGCGTTATAAAGATTATATTTTTTTAGCAGATATGAACAGTGGTTTGTACTGCATACAACTGGAGGATAAAGATAAAAAAGGTCCAAGTACACCATAAATTAGGAGAAAATGTCATGAAAAAACTGATAACAATTATTACAATTTTAAGCTTTACTATTGTTTGTGGACAGGAAACAGCGCCGGCAGAGAAAGATTCATTGCACTTTGTGTTTGAACCCGATTCGTTATTTTTGCATTTAGGTGAAACTGGTGAAGTCGCAGTCAAACTATTAAATCAGGATAACGAATTATCTAATAAAACATTTTTTATTTCTGGTCGACCGCGTCGTACGATGGAAACCAAACCGCGAAGGAGCGATTCCACCGGTGTTGCCAAAGTAACCATTAAAGCCTATAAGCCAGGTAAATTGAATCTGGGCGTAGGCAGTTTTTCTAGTGGACGACGTGTAATGGGCAGCATGGTTATCCAGGTACCTTACCCTCCCTTAGATCGAATTGTATTTAACGAACCTAAGTCCAGGGTATATGCTGGCACGGCAACCAATTATAGCACTACTGTATTTGATCAGGCAGAATTGGTTCGCGAGAATGCTAAAGTGGAACTTATTTCAAGTGATAGTGATATTGCAGATTTTGATCTTTATGGGAATTTGAAAGCGAAAAGGTCTGGAAAGATTACAGTTACAGCTAGTGTAGATGATATATCTGAAAGTATGAATGTTCGTGTGTTAAAAAATCCTGTGAGGCGCCTAACACTCGCAGCTGATAAAGATGAGATCCGTACAGGTGAGGTACTGCACTTTGATGCCCAGGCTCTGAATCGATCAGGCCGTTCAGTTGAAGATGCACCTGTGAGTTTTACCTATTCAGGGCAGGCGGATTATGGTGAATTTGGTCTGCCCGCTGCCGGTCTTGTGACTGCAGACGGCCGTTTTGTTGCTGAAACAGCAGGTATATATACAGTCATTGCTTCCTCGTCAGGATATTCGGATCAGAAAACAGTCCGGGTTGTTCCACGGGATGTAAAGCAAAATGTAAAATTGGTTGGACATGGGAGAGTATCAAATTATCGAACTTCTGATTTGTGGGTATGGCCAGGCATCGGAAAACACGAAGGTAAAGATTTTGCTGTGACAGGGACACATAGTGCTGATGGGGAAGCTTATTTCTGGGACGTAACGGACCCTGCCAACATGGTTATCATTGACACTATTAAAGTAGATGCAAGAACAGTAAATGATGTAAAAATATCAGAAAATGGTCGTGTAGGAGTAATTACCCGTGAGGGTGCTTCTAATCGAAAAAATGGTTTTGTACTCCTTGATGTATCTGATCCATATGATGTAAAAATCCTTTCTGAATTCAATGATGGATTAACAGGCGGTGTCCATAATGTGTTTATATATGATGATCATGTTTATGCTGTAAATAATGGGCGTAAGTATGATGTCATTAATATTGAAGACCCCAAAAATCCATTCCGAGTAGGTGCTTATGAACTTGATACTCCAGGGCATGGTGTACATGATGTGTGGGTTATTGATGGTCTTGCTTATTCTTCAAATTGGGCGGATGGTGTTCATGTTGTTGATGTTGGTGGAGTCAAACAAGAGGAAACAAACAGGTCAAGAAACCAATATAACCCATTTCTTGCAAAAGCAGGACAAGGAGGGCCAGGGAATCCAGTTAAATTAGGATCTATGGCTGATCGTAATGGGCATAACCACGCGGCATTTCCTTTTATTAGTCAATCTACTGATAACTTCTATATCATTACAGGTGATGAATGGGGAGGTCCCAACGGAATGCAGGGAGGGTTTCATTTTTTAGATTTTACAGATACTGAAAATCCGACTGAAACTGCTGTATATCAAGTCCCTGAAGCCGGGTCTCATAACCACTGGATTCATGGAGATGTTTTGATGGCTTCCTACTATCAAGGGGGGCTCCGAATTGTAGATATATCAGGAGAATTGATGGGCGACTTATATGCTCAAGGGAGGGAAATTGCATTTTTCATGTCTACTGATTCAGAAGGCCATGTACCTAACAAAGCCAATGTGTGGGGTACAATGCCTTACAAAGACTTAATTTATTTTTCTGATATGAATAGTGGTCTTTGGGCGATCAAATTGGTTGATGATAATCCCATGGGAACAAATTAGGAGAAAATGTCATGAAAAAACTGATAACAATTATTACATTTTTAAGCTTTACTCTTGTCTGGGGACAGGAGACAACGCCGGCAGAAAAAGATTCATTGCACTTTGTGTTTGAACCGGATTCGTTGTTTTTGCATGTAGGTGAAACGGGTGAAGTCAACGTTAAATTGTTAAATCAGGATAACGAATTATCTAACAATACATTTTATGTCTATGGACGACCACGCCGTGCGCTGGAAACCAAACCGCGTATGAGTGATTCCACCGGTGTTGCCAAGGTAACCATTAAAGCATATAAACCAGGTAAGTTGGGTCTGAGCGTGCGCAGTATCTCCAGTAAACGGGAAGATCGTGTAATGGGTAGCATGGTTATCCAGGTACCTTACCCCCCTTTGGATCGAATTGTATTTAACGAACCCAAATCCAGGGTATACGTTGGCACGGCAACCAATTATAGTACTACAGTATTTGATCAGGCGGAATTGGTTCGCAACAATGCTAAAGTGGAACTTACTTCAAGTGATAGTGATATTGCAGATTTTGATCTTTATGGGAATTTAAATACGAAAAGGTCTGGAAAGATTGCAGTTACAGCGAGTGTAGATGATATAACTGAAAGTGTGAATATTCGTGTGATAAAAAACCCGGTTAGGCGGCTAACGCTCACAGCTGATAAAGATGAGATTCGTACCGGTGATGTGCTGCACTTCAACGCTAGCGCTTTAAACCGTTCCGGAAGGAACGTAGATGATATGCCGGTAGTATTCTCTTATATGGGTAAAGCAGAATACGGTATTGGTCTTCCCGCATCAGCACAAATAACGGATAAGGGTAAATTTGTAGCTGAAACTGCAGGCATATACACAATTACAGCCCAGACAAATGGCCTTTCAGTGAAAAAACATATTAAAGTAATTCCTAGAAACGTAAGAAAAAGAGTTGAAGTCGTTGGACATGGGAGAGTATCAAATTATAATACTTCTGATTTGTGGGTATGGCCAGGCATCGGAAAACACGAAGGTAAAGATTTTGCTGTGACAGGGACACATAGTGCTGATGGGGAAGCTTATTTCTGGGACGTAACGGACCCTGCCAACATGGTTATCATTGACACTATTAAAGTAGATGCAAGAACAGTAAATGATGTAAAAATATCAGAAAATGGTCGTGTAGGAGTAATTACCCGTGAGGGTGCTTCTAATCGAAAAAATGGTTTTGTACTCCTTGATGTATCTGATCCATTTAATGTAAGTATTATAAAAAAATACAATGATAATTTGACGGGCGGTGTCCATAATGTGTTCATATATAATGATCACGTTTATGCACTCAGTGCCGGGTCACGATATGATGTTATCAACATTAGCGATCCCCAAAACCCATTTCGTGTTGGATCTTACGAATTAAATACCCCAGGGCATAGTATTCATGATGTCTGGGTAGAAAATGGAATTGCCTACTCTTCCAATTGGAGTGATGGTGTTCATGTTGTTGATGTTGGTGGAGTCAAACAAGAGGAAACAAACCGGTCAAGAAACCAATATAACCCATTTCTTGCAAAAGCAGGACAAGGAGGGCCAGGGAATCCAGTTAAATTAGGAAGTTGGGCTGATCGTAATGGGCATAACCACGCTGCATTTCCTTTTATTAGCCAGTCCACTGATAACTTCTATATCATTACAGGCGATGAATGGGCAAAAAGCATTCCCGGAGAAGAAGAAAGCGTTTACCAAGGAGGGTTCCACTTTGTTGATTTTACTGATACAACAACCCCTGTTGAAACAGCAGTGTACCAGGTGCCTGAAGTTGGTTCACATAACCACTGGGTTAAAGGTGATACTCTATTTGCTGGTTATTACTATGGCGGCATAAGAATTGTAGATATATCAGGAGAGTTGATGGGCGACTTATATGCACAAGGGAGGGAAATTGCATTTTTTATGCCCTTAGATCCAGAGGGATTTGTAGCTAACAAAGCCAACGTGTGGGGTACAATACCCTACAAAGGCTTAATTTATTTTTCTGATTTGAATAGTGGCCTTTGGGCAATCAAATTGGTTGATGATAATCCCATGGGGACAAATTAGGGGGTAAAAGAATGAAACGAACATTTTTATTAATATTGATAATTATAATTGGTGTTAGTGGATTAAGTGCAAAGGATTATTATATTTATTGTACAGCAGAATCTGAAGATGAAGTGGCACTAATACGTTTTGATGGAAAAACAGCGCATGTAGAAAAACGAATTTCAGTTGGCGTATGGCCAGTTGAAATTGAAGGGCCTCATGGTATTACTGTTTCACCCGATGGTAATTATTGGTACTTATCAATGGCTCATGGAATTCCATTTGGTTACCTTTATAAATATAAAACAGGTACAGATGAAATGGTAGACCGCGTTGAACTGGGTCTTTTTCCGGCTACTATGCAGATTTCAAATGCGACAGGTCTCATTTACATTGTCAATTTTAATTTACATGGTGGTCATGATGAAATTAGTACTGTTTCAATTGTTGATCCGGATGAAATGATTGAGATCGATCGTGTAGAAACCGGTATCATGCCACATGGTTCGCGCCTTCTGAATAATGGTTTAAAACATTATTCAGTAGCAATGATGTCAGGAACCTTATATGAGATTGATGCGATGACTATGGAACTTAAGCGTACCCTTTCAACTGCACCAAAACCGATGAAAAAGATGGATCACAATAAGATGGGCGGTATGAAACAGGGAAAAATGGTCAAAATGGTTCATAAAATGCCACCTGAAAAGCCAACCTGGGTTTATCCACACCCCAATGATAAATTTTTATATGTTGTAAATAATGGTACCGATAATGTTGTGGAAATTGATGTCGAAAAATGGTCAATTGTACGAACATTTAAAACAGATAAAGCGCCCTATAACTGTGAAGTTAGTAGAGATGGAAAATATTTAGTTGTTACTTATAAAGGTGCCGCGAAAACAGGTATTTGGGATTTAAAAACAGGCAAAGAAGTTGCCAAGTTGAAGAATTCACGCAAGGTAACGCATGGTGTCGTGATTTCACCAGATAGTCGTTATGCTTTTGTATCGGTAGAAGGAATCGGAAAAGAACCTGGAGCTGTGGAAGTTATTGACCTACATAATCTTGAAAAAGTGGCTGTAGCTGAAATTGGGAAACAAGCAGGTGGCATCACTTTCTGGAAAATGACCGATTAATTATCATTATATGTAACCGTTAATTTTTTACCTTGTATAGACTCAGTGGTCTTGGAACCATCAGGCCATTGGATATTGAGATGCGTTGCATCACCTTTTATTCCAAGAATTTGGACGGGAGAGTTTTGAGACCAGTATCCTGAACCGGATTGAATTTCTCTTACGGGACCCATCGAACCATCTTTATAGCTGATTTGAATTTTTGCTCCAAATGCCCAAGGGTTATTTTTTGTTCCCCGGAGCCTGACCCGCAACCCCGGTTTTGAATTTGTATTTTGAAAAAGTTTTGTTTGGGCGCCATTTTGGGTGACCAATAAATCAATCCGCCCATCCATATTAAAATCCGCGAATGCGGCGCCCCTTTGTTCTCCATAAACTGTAATACCGCTTAAGTGTCCTGGCAGAGAGGTGAAGTTTCCCTTTCCATCTCCAAGGATGACTAACCCTCTTCCAGAGTCATTCCTGTCTGTTTCTTTTTGAACGGCGAAAAAGTTTTGGCTAAGGAAGATATCTTCGTGTCCATCCCCATTTATATCAGCCACCCCAGCGTGCATGGCAGTGGTGATTTGTGCTTCGAATGGCAATACAATAGGATCAAAGCCATTCCCATTATTGATAAAGACCATACTTTCTAGGGTGTTCGCTTCAAGATAAGGCGCACTGGTTAATGAGGAACCAAATATTTCACCAAGGCTGGATTGGGCATAATTCAGGAAAGTACCTTTTTCTTCACGAACAAAGGGTATGGCATTAGAAATACAAGAGAATCCTCTTTCTGGAACAAGATCCTGAAATTGACTATCATAATGGGCTTCTACAATATCGAGAACATTATTGTTATCAAAATCGTCGAAGTAAACCCTTAGAGGATGATCCGGCGAAAAATGATATTTAGTATTTACGCCCCAGTTTGTCGCCACAATATCTAAGAGGCCATCTTCGTTAAAATCTCCCGTGGCGACCCCATTCCACCATCCTTTAAAATTGGATAGCCCCAGGGATGCGGTTACATCTTTGAATTGTCCATTATTATTTTGAAGGATCGTTATGGGTCCCCATTCCAAAGCCAATATGAGATCCGGATCACCATCGTTATCTATATCGCTGAAAACAGAACCGGACACGAGGCCAATATCTGAAAATACAATTGCATTATTTCCATCCGGTTTGAGTTTTCCACCCTGATTAATGTATAAAGTGGAGGAAGCGGGTTTTGGATATTGGTTTGGGATAACACGACCGCCTATGAATAAATCCAGATCTCCGTCCCCGCCAACATCAGCCTGAGACATGGGTCCGGCCATATGGTTTAAACTATTAAATGTGTTTTGGGCTTTTTTCGAATAGGTTGCAATAACACTCATATCGTCAGAAGAAGATTCAAAATTAGCTGTTGCCACCATAATCCCCTGATTTCCATCGGAGTCTACGTGACTTAGAATGGATGTTGCATCCTGTTCTAAAGTTTTCACCACAGAAAAAGGAATAAAAGAGTGACCATCAATATTTTCAAAATGATCAATAGACCCTCCTCGCCCGCCTGAAATAAAAATATCTTCATCTCCATCCTGATCTGTATCCATCCACATGATGCCGGGGCCGAGCTGACTGAATCGGTTTGGAAGAAGACTTTGGTTGCCAAAATCATCAAAGGGGTCTTCATGATGTGTATGATCCAAAAGATGGCTTACGTTTTGAAATATGGGATCAGCGCTTTTTATGATGGTCTCAGGCTGTGCCCCATTTAATTGTCGTATTGTATAAAGGTAATTGGATTTTAACGAATCCACAGTTGTGATCGTCCCATCTCGCCATCGGATTTCAGCTGACATGAACTGCTCACCCGCTGCAAACACCTGGAGAGGATCTCCACCAGAAAGATATCGCCCCCCGGCGATGACTTCCCGAGATTGAATCTCCGGACCACCTTTAATAACAATTTTAGCGCCGATTGCCTGTGTGTTTTTCTTAATACCCACCAATCGAATGGCTAACCGAGGTTTGGCTGAATTATTTTGATAAAGGCCGAGTGTTTGATTGAGACGATTTATCACAATATCGAGATCACCATCATTATCTAAATCGGCAGAAGCCATTCCGTGAGAAATGTCCTTTTCAGTACCCAAGCCCCATCCGTTTAAAACAGTTTCAAATTTGAGGTTGCCCTTATTACGGAAGGCGATATTTTTCAATTCTAATGTGGGATATTCAAAAAGCATTTGCTTGTATTCATCAAAGGAAGTCACGGTTGGTAATGCTGCTTTTTGTTTTTGATTTGAATCTGAATCCTGAACATCATACATATGACCAGTTGTAATGAGTATGTCTTCATACCCATCCAAATCCACATCCATAAACATACTGGCCCAAGACCACTCAGATGCTTGGACTTGGCTAAATTGGGAAATTTCACCGAAGGTATGATCTCCGCGATTCAAGAAAAGGGTATTGTGCATATACTGGGGTCGATTATCAATTTCGCCAATAGATAAAGGTGTTGGTGCCATGGTCCCCATTTGTGTTTTCTTTAAAATATGTGATTGGCTCATCATGTCTGTCACGAAAAAATCCTGATTTCCATCATGGTTTAAATCAGAAAAATCCACCGCCATAGAAGAATTGCTCGTATGGCGAATAGCCAGTTTGTTCATAGCATGAAATGAACCATCTCCATTGTTGATCCAGACGCGATCCGGGCTCTCAAAATCATTGCAAATATATATATCAGGATGAGAATCGTTATTAATATCCCGAAACTGGGCCATAAGTCCCCAGTCTCTTAAATGATGATTTATGGGTTGACCATTTTCATCAGTGAATCTCCCCTGAGTGATGTCAACAAATTCAAATTCACCCTTTCCATTATTTAGATAAAATTGATCTACTTCCGCCATTTCAAAACGAAGAAGAATATTATTTCTAACCTCCGTCTCATAATGTTGATTAAATGGCGGCATCACAATCCAGCGATTGTTAGTAAGTTCCATTAGGGTGTTTTCAAAACTTAATACAGGTGGCGGAAGGGAATCACGCATGGCCAATCGTTTATAATTTGTAATGTATAAATCCAGATCGCCATCGTTATCTACATCTGCCAAAGCAGAGGATGTACTTCCAGGGCTATCTAATTGGGAAGGCAAAATCGTTTCAGTAAATATGCCACTTCCATTATTGATGAATAAACTATTAGGACCGCCGAGAGCAGTCACAATTAAATCTAAATCGTGATCACCATCTACATCAGCGAAAACAGATCCGGTTGAATAACGATTTTTGCATGCAACACCGGCGGAGGCAGTGGCATCTTCAAATGCCCAATTTCCCTTATTGATATATAAAACATTGGACTCCCGAATTCTGGCCATATAAATATCAACCCAGCCATCACCATTTACATCTCCGAGCGCAATGCCAGACCCATGCATCAAATGCTGATTTCCCAAAACTTCTTTTTCACCAATCTGATTAGCCGCTGTGATCCCAGTCTGGGTTGGGTTCATTTCTGTAAACCCAGATTGACCATTGCCTATTGATGCAATCAATTTTTCAGATTTAACCACTTCACCCTTTTTCCATCCCGGGGTATTTTGTGTGCACCCCATAAATAAAATGATGAGTATGAAGAAGAAAAAATAGTTTTTCATAGTAAAAGTAAAGTTACTGCAATATAAGGGATGATTTCCTCAGGAATCGGTGTGACCGATGCCCGTCATAGCCAGCACAATTTCAGTACTTTCTTTGAATGAATTATGCTGAATAATGGTCGCTTTGAAAAAATAATAAAATGTTAATATATATAAAATGTGAAACCACCATTCAGACACTTTTCCAATATAAAAAGCACCATCAATAATCACCATGGCCATAAATAATATGGTTACCATCATGGTAGGAGGATAAAGTTTTCTTTTGATAGCAAACATTTGCTGGTATAGATCCTTTCCCATAGTCGGGTGGGCCTCAAGATATTCTCGGATATTTACACCTGTTCCCACAAAAAAGAACATGACCAACGTTTGTCCCGCAATAAAAATAATACTAACTAATAAATCTAATGTAATATGATTTCGCGCCCAAAAATCAAAATAATGGTTTATTCCGACCATAAACAAACCGACGCCGGAAAGCACCACCATTACATATGAAAGAATCATAAAAAACCACATAGAATTAAAACCCTTGAATGAATGATTGAATGATTGAATGAAAAAAAGAGGCAAGTTTAATAATGACAAGATCATACATAGCTAATCATCCAATCAATTTTGCTACACATTAAAGTGAAAGTAAATGCAATCGCCATCCTGCACGATATATTCTTTCCCTTGGAGTTGGGCAAGTCCTGCATCTTTAACACTTCTTTCGGACCCGAGTCGAACAAGGTCATTATATTTAATTATTTCTGCTTTGATAAACCCTCTTTGAAAGTCTGTATGAATTTCACCCGCTGCTTCTGGAGCAGTGGCCCCCTGCTTGATGGTCCAGGCCCGAACTTCTGTGGGACCGCCGGTAAAATAGGTTTCTAATTCAAGGAGACGAAATCCAGCATGGATGAGTTTGTTCAGTCCAGGCTCCGGGAGGTTGAACTCTTCTAGAAACATGGATTTACCTTCGTAATCCAGAACAGCAATTTCCTGTTCTATTTTTCCACATAAGCGAATCGACAAATTATTTTCTTTTTTTGCAAATTCAAAAAGAGCCTGAACATGAGGATTCCTTTTATCATGAGTAATTTCATCCTCATCCACATTGGCCACATAAAGAATGGGTTTTCTGGTTAATAAAAACAAGCGTCTGATTGCAGATAGATCATCCTCTTCAGCTTCAAAGGATCGGGCCATATTCCCAGAATTACAATGATCCTGAAGTCGAAAAATAACATCCAATTCTTTCTGGGCACTTTTTTCTTTTTTTGCCAGTTTCGATAGGCGATATACGCTTTTTGTAAGCGTCTCCATATCGGCCAACAGCAATTCTGTTTCAATTAACTCTGCATCTCTAACTGGATCTACGTTTCCCTCAACATGGGTGATATTATCATCTTCGAAACAGCGAATCACATGAATGATAACAGCCACTTGACGGATTTGCCCTAAAAATTGATTTCCAAGTCCCTCTCCTTTGCTGGCGCCGCGAACCAAACCCGCGATATCCGTGAATTCAATTGTGGCGGGTGTTACTTTTTCAGGTTTGAATATTTTTGCAAGTACCTCCAGGCGGTCATCGGGAAGCGGCACAATTCCCATATGGGGTTCAATCGTACAAAATGGGTAATTCTCCGCTGGAACGGAAGATGCTGTAAGGGCATTAAAAATGGTTGATTTCCCTACATTGGGTAATCCAACAATACCACATCGGAGGGCCATATAATATCCTGATAAATTTTGAGTTTAATTAAAATAAATCATTTTAAAAAGAGTCCAAGTCCGGGTCGCCACCAAAATCATAGGTGAGATTATTAAACAACCCAACTTGTAGATTTTTGGCAAAATAAATGATGCGATCTAAATCCGTGCTTAATTCTCCATCTGCCCAGATCATATGTTTTCCACCGCGACTTAAAAGTTTTTTAATATCAATCTTATAGATTACTTTTTCATGATAGGGGCGAACCTGTCCTTTAAATTTTAAATCACGAACACCCAAGGCACGGCCACGGCCTTTCCCGCCAATCCATGTTAAAAAGAATCCTACCAATTGCCACATGCCATCTAGACCGAGGCATCCCGGCATCACCGGATCGCCTTTAAAATGGCAATCAAAAAACCACAAGGCATCGGTAACGTCTAGTTCAGCTTTTATTTCTCCTTTCCCATATTTCCCCCCAGTATCAGAAATGTGTAATATTCGATCTATCATCAGCATGGGTGGGGTGGGAAGTTTTCCCATTTCCACCCCAAATAAATTGCCAAGGCCACTATCTATTAAATCTTCTTTAGAGTAACTGTTTTTTCGGGTCATTTAATGCTCCTATACAAGCAATAAATTTACCCAGAATTTTGGGTAAATCAGGACTAAGTTTTCTATCCCATTTTTTTGATGAATCTAATTGTCTAAATTCACCCTTTAATTATGGAGATTAATGATGACTGAATGGGTATTAATACTGGGTGGCTCTACCGGACACGGAGCTGCTACTGCAAAAAGATTAGCAAAGGACGGATATGGCGTTATCGCATTTCACTTTGATCGTGGAGAAGCAAAAAAGATTGCGGAAGAAACGATTACTGAGGTGAA